>Ga0209427_10000703_pt1 | contig 36581 bp, 49 predicted proteins | sample DeeMarSWOR136_30_FD_187465 | JGI IMG/M metagenome (GOLD analysis project Ga0209427, IMG submission 187465) | Marine sediment microbial communities from White Oak River estuary, North Carolina - WOR-1-36_30 (SPAdes) (version 2) | ecosystem: Environmental > Aquatic > Marine > Intertidal zone >...
CCTTGATAGATAGCAACACTCCCTTCCTCGATCTCGGCGTTGAGGGTATTTATGATCTTGGCGTTGATCAGCACGAGGTCGGCGGGGCTTTCCCCCCGAGCCGTGGAGATCAATCCCTCCAAGTTCATGTTCATACTTCCACAAAGCAAACATCGCGCAGATAGCGAAATCTCTCATCCCAGTCGATTCCATAGCCGACGACGAAGACGTTGGGGATGCTGAAGCCGAGGTAATCGATGGGGACATCGATCTTGCGCCGGGATGGCTTGTCTAACAGGGCGCAGAGCTTGAGCGACGCCGGCTTTTTCTTTTTCAGGTTGTCAAGGAGAAAGCGAATGGTGAGGCCGGTATCGACAATGTCTTCGATGACCAGGACATGCCTGCCCTTGACCGGGGTTTTGAGCCCTTGCACTACTTTCACCTTGCCGGCACTCTCTGTAGCTCCCTTGCCATAGCTGGAGAGGCCGACGAACTCGATCTCCACGGGAATGCCCATCATCCGGATCAGATCGGCCATGAAGACGAAGCTCCCCTTGAGGATGCCGATGATGAGCGGATGCTTATCTCGGTATTCCTCTTTCAGGATGCCAGCCAACTCGGCCACCTTTTCCATCACCTTTTGTTCGCCGATCAGGACTCTAGTCTCAACCATGGAGCCTCCTTTAAATCTTGCCCACCGGCATAAGATAGATCACGCTCTCCTTCTTGCCATCAAGCCCCATTATCTTGTTATATCCTTGGTCATCGAAGGCACCTACGGCACAGGTGCCAAGCCCCAGTGCTGTGGCCACCAGATAAATGTTCTGGCTGATATGGCCTGCCTCCAGAAGGATATAGCGATAAGCTCGCTCCCGATATCTCCACGCGCTGCGCTCAAAGACAGCGCTCAGCACCAGGACGACGCTGGCTCGCTCCATCATCTCCTCTCCCAAGGCATGATGCCTCATCTGGTGGCGGAAATCACCCTCACGAACCAGTGCTAAGGAATGGTCAGCAACAAAGTAGCGATAAATTCCCTGGGCCAGCCCCTCGACATTGTTCGCCACAGGGTAGATCTCGATAGGATAAAGAGCTCCCGCTGATGGAGCAGCCCGGAGCTGCTCTCGCTTCTCGGTGATGCCATAGGCATAATGAAGAAGCCGTGAGAGCTCGAGCAAAGATAGAGGCATATCCTTGAACTCGCGCTCCGACCTCCTGCTGTCGATAGCTCGGTCCACGCTGAGCCCGCCGAATCCAACCTCCCTTGGCAGCTCTATCTTGGCCATACTCAAGCCTCGCACAGATAATAATTATAACCTGAGTGCCATGAGCTGTCTATCGGGGGTTGTTTTCCTTGGGCAGGATGACGATATGGGGCACCTCAGCTGAGGGGTGTTGTTGGATATGCACCGTAGCGCCGAAGACATCGTAGATGGTCTTTTCGGTCAAGACTGCGGCAGGGGGTCCCTGGGCGAAGATAGCGCCCTCCTTGAGCAGGACTAAGCGGTCGAAATAAAGCGCCGCTAGGTTGAGGTCGTGCATGGCGCCGAGAACAGTGACCCCCTGTTCTCGATTGAGCCCCTTGACCAGCTCCAAAATCTCCACCTGATGATTGATATCAAGGTGAGCTGTGGGCTCATCTAGGAGGATAAGCTTTGGTTCCTGGGCCAAGGCCATAGCCAGAATGGACTTCTGCCGTTCCCCTCCGCTGAGTTCATTAAAGGTGCGCTTGGAAAACTGCTCGATGCCGGTGAGCTCCATAGCGCGCCTTGCTATACTACGATCCCTCTCCCCCTCTCCGGAGAGGGTGTTGATGAATGGGGTTCGCCCCAGCATCACCACCTCGGCAACGGTGAAGGCGAAGGGGATGTTGAAGCTTTGGGGCACCACGGCAACTCTCCGCGCGATCTCCTTCCGAGATAGTTTTCTCAGCCTTGCCTCTCCCAGCAGCACCTCACCTCGCTCGGGGTTCAGCACCCCGGCGGCGAGCTTGATGAGAGTGGTCTTGCCTGAGCCATTGGGACCGAGAAGCGCCACCATCTCCCCTTCTTCAACCATCAAGCTCACCTGGCGCAGGGAGAAGCCATTGAGATAGGAGAAGGAGATGTCTTTCATAATAAGGTGGCCCATCTTCAGAACGCATACTCCCTTCTGTAGCGTAGCAAAAGGTAGAGGAATACAGGTCCACCTATAAGGGCAGTCAGGATTCCGAGCTTGAGCACTGTAGGTGCCAGAATGGTGCGAGCGAGGAGATCAGCGAGCACCAGAAATGATGCCCCGGCTAAGGCGGAAGCGGGAAGCACAAGGCGATTATCGGGACCGAAGGCAAGGCGTATGATGTGCGGTATTACCAGCCCGACAAACCCGATGAGCCCGGCAATGCAAACCGCACAGGCGGTGAGCAGGGCGCCAATGCCTAAGAGCAGCACCTTATCCCGCTCCACATTGATCCCCAGATATGCCGCTCCCTCCTCACCCAAGGAGAAAGCGTTGACGCGAAAGGCAAAAAACGTGGCCAAAATAATCCCAACGAAGATGATCGGCGCCAGCACCGCTATCTGGCTCCAATCAACAGCTGTAATTTGCCCCCAAAGGAATCCATAGATTGCTCCGGCCTTCCAATGTAGCTCGCCCATTACATCGAGCAAAAACCAGCTGATGGCGGTGAGCAGGAAGCTTACCGCCACACCGGCCAGGATTAGGGTCACGACGTGAGTTCTGCCCCCTATCCTGGCCAAGGTATAGACCAAAAACACAGCCCCCAATGCCCCCAAGAAGGCAGCGATGGAGGTTATCCCAAAACCAGAGAAGGATAACGTTGCGGGGAGGAAAATCATGGCGATGGTAAGCCCGAAAAGCGCCCCTGAAGATGTGCCGATGAGATATGGGTCGGCAAGCGGGTTGCGCAAAAGACCCTGAAACAGTGAACCCGCTGTTGCCAGGGCAGCGCCGACTAAAGCAGCCCCGACAACACAGGGAAGCCTCACTTGGAAGACGATAGCTTCCTCCACTGCCCTCCAGGTGGGATCGAAGTGGGCAAGATGCAGCTTGTTGAGCGTCATCTTCAGGATATCTAAAGGCGCGATATGAACGGCACCGATGGCGGTGGCGAGGAGCATAGCCCCGAACAATACCGCCGCCAGCAAGACAAGAATAAGGGCTATCTTCTTCCTGCTCTTCATCAAGAAAGCTCAGGATGGATTATCCCCAATAGAACCATCAGCCCCTGTACAATCCTCGGCCCCGGTCGTGTAATCTGGTCCATTTCTTCAACAGTTAGCTGATAGATGCCCTCGTCAGGGTCGGCTTGCCAGATCACTACAGCGGGGATCGTATCCCACCCAGGTCTCCCTGCCACACCGTCAGGGGTATCAAAAAGATGGGCAAGGATGATGATATCAGGCGCCTCGTAGACTATGTATTCAGGGCTGATGCTGGGGGCGCCAGACGAGACCGCAGTTCCTATATCATCACCGCCCGCCAAGTAGATAAGGCTGCTGACGATAGAGCCACTGCCTGTAGTATAAATAGTCCCCCAATAGTAGCCAGTCTCGAGGAAAACCTTGGGTCTGGGCTCGATTAAGGTTGTCATGGTGATGTCAAGCAGGTCCGCCTTTATCTCCTCTATCAGGTTTGCCACTTCCGCTTCTTTGCCAACGATTTTACCTATGACTGTCATATCATAGAGCACATCTTCCAGCGAGAGGGGGAAGAAGACGATGACAGGGACCAGTTCCTCAATGCCTGCAGCATATTCGATGGTATCACTGAAGACAAACACGACATCCGGGTAGCCTTCTAATAAGGGGTCGCCGTCGATGTTTTGAGGGCTAAGGGTGACTTCCGGGTTAAGAGTATATGGAGCGTCGGGCGTAACTCGAACTGCTGCTGGGATAGCAGCTAAATCCTTAACATCCCATACCCTCTGTTCTATTTCGTTGTCAACTTCCTCAGGAGTTGTAATCCAGCTCTCGTATTCGCCAGGCCCCCCGGGATACTCAGCCCAGGGGTCACCAGTCCACGCATTGCTTACGGCGACCAGCTTATCACCCGCCCCTAAATAGAAGACGGTCTCCGTGGCGGCAGGATGGAGACAGACAATGCTTTCCACAGAGGAAGCCCCCGGTACAAAAACTTCCCTTCCCAGGTCATCGATGAAGGGCTCACCCCCGACCTCACCGGGCACATCCTCTGGGGAAAAGGCGAGGACAGGTGCCAGGGCGCTCATCGTCGCCGCTTCAGCTGGCGTAAGCCCCGCTAGCAACTCCGACTTTGTCGGTTTTGTGGCGTAAAGAGCGGCCAAGACTATTGTTGATGCCAGAAGCGCCGCAATCAATAGAATCGATATCGGCATCCAGGTTCGTCTCATCTCAAACCTCCTTCCTATATTGAGCAAACAATAGCCCCCTCGCAGGCGAGGGGGCAAATAAAAAGTCCCACCCCTCCCCGCGGAGGCGATTAGGACAATCAGAGGCTGGCGTTCTGACTTCTGACAGCTTCTCAGCCATCAGTCACAGCAGCGCGGCTGTGCCGGATTCTCACCGGACTTGCTCTCCATTTAAGCCCAAGCTCACGCCGGGCACCTCCGCTGTCGCTATTGAATTGTGCCGCTATTATACCATCTACCCGAAATCAGTGCAATACTTTTTTGCCAAAACTATTGCAAATTCTTTGAACAATGGGTAAAATTATCATCTTGGATTTGGGGTGAATAATGGCACGTCATCGCATAGCGGACAAAGCCAAGTTGAAACAGCACTGGTCTGCCGATGCTATTGCCTTAGCCCTCAATAGCCGCTGGGAGGAGGCAGCAACTATCAATAGGAGCATAATCGAACTGTTCCCTGACGATATTGAGGCTCATAATCGCTTGGGCAAGGCATTGATCGAGCTGGGACGGTATGCCGAGGCCTGGCAAGCATATAAGCATGTCCTCGAGATTGACCCCAGCAACATTATCGCTAAGAGGAACTTCGACCGCCTTTCCCATCTCAAACAAGTCACACGAGAGCCTAGAGAGAGGCAAGAGCTAGACCTAAGCCTTTTTGTCCAGGAGACCGGAAAGACTGCTTTAGTTGAGCTCTATCGCCCCGCTTCAAGAGAGGTATTGACCAGGATGTCCGCCGGCGATCAGGTCTACCTCAAGGTGGAGGGCAACAGGCTGATAGTGGAGAATGGAGACGGCGAATATCTCGGTGAGATCGAGCCCAAGCTTGGGTTGCACCTCATCAATCTGATGGCAGGCGGCAATAGGTATCAGGCGGCTATCGCCACCTTGGGCCGAGATGGGAGCAGGGTGATCATCAAAGAGGTGTTCCAAGACCCCAGCCAAGCAGGGCGCCTTTCCTTCCCGTTGACCGCTGCCGATAGCTTCCGACCTTACATTAAGGACAGCGTGCTTAAATATGATTTGGAGGACGAGGAGGAATGGGAGGAGGAAATGGAGGAGGATGTCTCCGCACTCGATGAGGCCGATGAAGCGCTGAGTGAGAAGGAAGAAGAGGAGTAAAATACCTCGATCGCCGCTATCATCTCCGATTTTGATTCATTCTCTGTATCCCCCGATCATTATTGACATATGTTCATAATGGCGCTATAATAAGGTTAGCGAAAAAAAGGCTTAACTACTATGACCAGACCAGTGAAGTGGCGTCGCGTCTCATTCATGCCCGAGATAAATTACTTTATGCCAGCGGGGGTTGCCCCTGGTCGCCTGGGCGAGGTCTGCCTCTCCGTTGAAGAGGTTGAGGCAATTCGCCTTAAAGACCTCGAGGATCTGGATCAGGAAGAGTGTGCCCGAAGGATGAGCATCTCACGCCCTACCTTTCATCGAGTGCTTGAGAATGCGAGGAAGAAGTTAGCCGATGCTCTGCTTAATGGTAAGGCGATTCGGATCGAGGGCGGTAACTTCGAGATGGCAATGCGCCGCTTTCGATGTGCTCAGGATGGACATGAATGGCAGGTGCCTTTTGAGGTGATGGTGGGCAATTCGTCTTTGGCTTGCCCTAAGTGCAATGGCACCTATATTCAACCCCTGCCCCCGTTTGGATTGGGCTGGCGGCCGGGAGGCAGGCGTGGCCGCCGCTGGCGAGGATGAAAAAGAGGAGGTGATTCAGATGCCGAGAGGAAGAGGATTTGGTTGGCGGGGCTTCGGCTGGGGCCCGGGTTGGGGGAGAGGTAACCCTTATCCCTTCTGTCGCCAGTTCCCGTGGCTCCCCCGATGGTGGTGGGCTTATCCTTATGCTTATGGGATGGGCTCTTACATGGCGGGGATGCCTTACGGGTCTGGTGTGTACCCTACCGCGGGAGCAGCCTACTACCCTTCCTATAGAGGGTATCCGGCGTGGTAAGCTCTGACTCGCTTGGGCCATCTAAGGCAAGCGATAGCGAGGAAGGGGAGTGATTCAGCATGCCTTTTGGAATGGGTCCGCTTGGCTGGGCATATGTTTACCCCTACGCAGTAGGCGGCTGGCCATGGACACCATGGTATGCCCCTTGGACACCATACGCCCCGTGGGGGGCTATGCCCAAGGAACAGGAGATAGCGATGCTTGAAGACGAAGCGCGGGCGCTGGAAAGGGACTTAGAAGCGATAAGAAGGAGACTGACAGAACTTCGAGGAGAATAGGAGGTGATATTATGCCCAACGGAGGAAGAGGATATAGGTGGATGTATCGGCTCACCGGGCTTCCAGGGTGGATGAGGTTCGGCGTTTCCCCGGGCTGGATGGGGACGAGTCCCCATGGGCTGGGGCCCGGAGCGACCTACCTCATGACCGGTCAGTGGCCAACGCCACAAGCGCAGGCCTACTGGCAGGCGATGCAGGCAGGGCAGGTGCCCTATCCGCCTTATGCTGGGCCAGCGGCCGCTCCGGGAGCGACACCCTTCGCCCCTCAGATGACTCCAGAGCAGGAGCTTGATTATCTCAAGGATCAGGCTCAGATGATGAGGGAGCAGCTGGAGCGCATTGAGGCCCGAATACGAGAGCTGGGAACAGAGAAGTGAATTTGACCCCGCCACCCTCGGTGGGTAGAGTCAATAAAAGGGGGTGTTATGAGAATTGCAATATCGGCTACAGGACCGAGCCTTGATGCTGAGGTCGACCCTCGTTTTGGACGGTGTCAGTACTTCGTCATCGTTGACCCTGATACCATGGAGTTTGAAGCCCTGGAAAACCCCAGTGTTATGGCTGCCGGTGGCGCCGGGATCTCCACAGCCCAGATGATCGCCGGCAAAGGCGTGCAGGTGGTGCTCACTGGCAACTGCGGCCCTAATGCCTATCAGACCCTCATGGCGGCGGGAATTGAGGTCATCACAGGGGTTATGGGAAGGATACGAGATGCCATCGAGGGATTTAAGGCAGGGCAGTTTCAGGCCAGTGCCCAGCCTACAGTAGGCCCTCATTTCGGTATGGGCATGGGTCCAGGCACGGGCATGGGTCCAGGCACGGGCATGGGTCCAGGCACGGGCATGGGTCCGGCACGGGCATGGGTCCAGGCATGGGCATGGGGCGAGGCATGGGCATGGGTCGAGGCATGGGCACGGGCCCTGGCATGATGCCGGCTCCGCAGCCGCTGAGCCCGGAGCAGGAGATCGAGATGCTGCGGCAACAGCTGGAGCAGATCCAGCGGCGGCTCGATGAGCTGGAGAAGAAAAAGGGTTAGCCTGTAAAAGGCAGCGGAGGTGAGTTATGCCTATCTATGAATATCAGTGCACTGAATGCGGAGAGAGGTTTCAGGCTCGCCAAGCTATCGGTGAGGATGGCTCCCTGCTGAACTGTCCCAAGTGCAATGCGGGGAATCCCCAAAAGCTTATCTCGTCATTCTTCGCCCCGCGGTCGAGTGCGTCTGAATTCTCAGATATAAGCTGTCCCACTTGTAGCTCTGATGTCTGTGGGCTGCCGCCGCTGGGCTGATGGCGAGATAAATACTATTCGGGAGGGATTATATGCCAAGAGGAAATGGAACTGGACCTCCCGGGGGCAGTGGACGGGGAACGGGCAGAGGCAGAGGAGGAAGGTTTTGGACAGGTTCGGGTGGCGGTCGGGGGAGGATGGGGGGAACGAGATCAGGCTCAGGGCCGGGAGGAGATTGTGTTTGTCCCGGTTGCGGGGCCAGAGCCCCTCATCAGGTCGGAGTTCCTTGCTACAACCTGAGTTGCCCCCAATGCGGGACGAAGATGGTGAAAGGATAGATGATAATTTCCGTTGCCAGCGGCAAGGGGGGCACGGGGAAGACCCTGATCGCCACCAGCCTTGCTTTGTCGCTGGAGGACAGGGTGCAGTTTCTCGATTGCGATGTCGAGGAGCCCGATGCCCATATCTTGCTCAAGCCTGCCTTTAGCCAGCGGGAAATAGTCTCTATCCCTATCCCACGAGTAGATGAGGAGAAATGTACCCATTGTGGTCGCTGCGCTGAGGTTTGCGCCTATAATGCTATAGCTGTACTCAAAACGCAGGTGCTGATATTCCCCGAGCTCTGCCATGGCTGTGGTGCTTGCTCCTACCTCTGCCCTGAGGATGCCATCTCTGAGGTAGGAAGGGAGATGGGGCTGGTAGAGAAAGGTTGCTCAGGGGAAATAGAGTTTATCCAAGGCAAGCTCACCATTGGCCAGGCTGTAGCTCCACCGGTGATCAGGAAGGTGAAGGAATACATCGACCCGCAAAGGGTAGCAATTATCGATGTTGCCCCAGGGACATCCTGCCCGGTGGTGGAGGCGGTAAAGGGAAGCGATTTCTGCCTCCTGGTAACCGAGCCCACCCCCTTTGGGCTTAATGACTTGATATTGGCGGTGGAGATGGTGAAGAGCATGAACATCCCCTGTGGCGTGATAATCAATCGCACTGGGGTGGGGGATAGCGGGGTGGAGGAGTATAGCTGCAAAGAGGGCATACCCATTCTGCTCAGGATCCCCCTCGATGTCCAGATTGCTCGGCTCTATTCCCAGGGGATCCCCTTGGTGGAAGGGATGCCCCAGTGGCGTGAAGCATTTCTCAACCTCATTGCCGAAATCGAGCACGTAGTGTGTAAGGAGGGAAGCCAGATATGAACCGCGAGGCATTGCGAAGAGGTGACTGGACGCTGGCTTCGATTAGCGGCGGTGATCATTTGCAGAGAATGGTGGATATGTATAAAGAGCTCGGCTTTGAAGTATATTTAGAGGAGATCGACCCCGGGGAGTGCCGAGAGTGCCGGGTGTGCTACGACGCTGGCAATGAGACCATGCATAGAGTTTATACCAGAGCAAAGGGTGAGGAAATCCCGTAGACAAGGGCAGGATGACAAATGAAGGAAGTGGTGATTCTCAGTGGCAAGGGGGGAACGGGGAAGACGATCATAGGTGCCTCCTTTGCTGCCCTGGCTCGAAGCAAGGTCATGGTCGACTGCGATGTCGATGCCGCCGATCTCCATCTGTTGCTTCATCCAGTTATCAGAGAAAGTAGCGAGTTTTGGAGCGGGCAGACTGCGGTCATCGATGAGGAGAAGTGCACTCAATGCGGGCTATGCCAGGACGTTTGCCGCTTTGCTGCCATAGAGGACTTCGAGGTCGATCCTGTTTCCTGCGAGGGCTGCGGCTTTTGCTTCCATGTCTGCCCCGAGAACGCGGTCACCATGCAGCAGAATCTGTCCGGAAATTGGTTCGTCTCGGAGACCAAATATGGGCCTTTGGTTCATGCTCGGCTGGGAGTTGGTCAGGAGAACTCAGGCAAACTGGTGACCGTGGTCAGGCAAAACGCCAGGCTCATCGCCGAAAGGGAGGGACTGGACTACATCCTCAGCGATGGCCCACCGGGTATCGGCTGCCCCGTTATCGCCTCTTTGTCGGGGGCAAGCCTGGCTTTGCTCGTTACTGAGCCCACTTTGTCAGGGATTCATGACCTCGACCGTGTCATCGGCGTTTGCCGTCATTTCGGCGTTCCGGCTCTGGTTTGCATCAATAAGTACGACCTCAATGAGGACAATACTCGCCACATCGAAAGCTATTGCCAGGGGCTGGGAATACAGGTGATCTCCAAGATTCCCTTCGATAACGTGGTCACTGAGGCCTTAGTTCAACGATTGCCGGTAGTGGAATATGGCAACGGGCGGGTTGCTCAGGAGATAGAATCGTTATGGCAGGCATTGAGCACACTATGTTGAAAGGAGGCGGCGATGCCGATCTATGACTATAAATGTAAGGAATGTGGGATGGTATTTGAGGCACTGGTGCGCAGCCTTGATAGCCAAGCGGTCAAATGTCCCAGCTGTGGCAGCGAAAATATGGAAAGGCTCATCTCCGCTTCTTACGTGATAAGGATGGACAGCCCGGCACCGGGCACAACCTGCTGCGGTCGGGAGTCAAGATGTGATACTCCTCCCTGTTCCACGGGCGATTTCTGCGGCAGAAGGTAAGGGGGTTGATATGAAAATCGCAGCCGTATCCGAAGATGGGTATAGCATAAGCCAGCATTTCGGGCGGGCGCCTTACTTCGTGGTGCTCACCGTAGAAGAGGGCCAGATCGTGGACAAGGAAACCAGAGAAAAAGCGGGGCATCATACCTTTGCTGCCCATGTGCCGCCAGACCTTGCCCCTGGTGAAAGACATGGCTATGATGCGGGAGCAGATGTCAGGCACGGCAACATGGCGGAAGCGATCCGAGATTGCCAGGTACTTCTGGCCAGGGGCATGGGCTGGGGAGCCTATGAAGCCATGCAAAGCTATGGCATCGAGCCCATTGTCACTGATATCAATAGCATTTATGAGGCAGTGCTGCTCTACCTCAAAGGCAAGCTCCCCAACCTGATGGAGCGCCTGCATTAAGTCTCGAGTGCAACCAATAACAGATGTAACTTGGAGGGCTCTATGCTAACTGAGGAAAAAGTCAAACAGAGTCTGGATGGGGTGCTTGTCCCTGGCCTGGGGCGCAGCCTGTTGCAGCTGAATTTGGTGCGCAGCGTCACCATCGCTGATAACAGGTTGAATGTGACTCTGGCGTCAGCGGCTTTAAGCTCTGCGGTTCAGGACTGGCTCAAAGCCAAAGTAAGTGATGTGACAAAGAAGCTGCCTGGCGTAAAGGAGGCAGAGATAAGCTTTGTCGAGGTCAGACCAAAGGAGCTCAATCAGATTGGACAAGTGGTTGCGGTGGTCAGCGGCAAGGGTGGGGTGGGGAAGTCCCTGGTGGCCAGCCTCATCGCCCTGTCCCTAGCCCGCCAAGGTCAGCAGGTGGGCATTTTGGATGCCGACATCACCGGCCCCAGCATCCCCAGGATGTTCGGCATCAGCGATCGCCCTACGGGCAGCGAAACCGGGATCCTGCCTGTGCTATCGCGGAGCGGGATCGAGATCATGTCCATCAATCTCCTCCTGCCTCACGAGGATGATGCCGTCATCTGGCGAGGGCCTCTGATTGCGAAATCGATTCAGCAGTTCTGGGAGGAGGTGCTGTGGGGTCGGCTCGACTGCCTGCTGGTTGACCTCCCTCCGGGGACAGCCGATGCCCCCCTCACTGTAATGCAGTCGCTACCTCTATCGGGGGTGGTCATCGCCTTCACTCCTCAGGATCTGGCGACAATGGTGGTGAGAAAGGCGGTGAAGATGACGCAGATGATGCACATCCCCATCCTGGGGGTGGTGGAGAACATGAGCTACCTCTCCCTGCCCGATAGCGAAAAAAGGATAGAGATTTTCGGTCCCAGTAAAGGTGAGGAGATGGCACAAGCTGCCGGAGCACCTTTATTGGGGCAATTCCCCCTGGATCCTGAGCTGGCAAGGCTCTGTGACCAGGGAGACATCGAGAGCTATAACTCCGATGCCTTAGCTGCCTTCGCCGAAGCTGTCGCGACGGCGATGGCAATCCCAGTCAAAAAGGGTGGTTAAACGATGTCACAATTTGACGATCCATTCAAGGCGATAGAGGAGGCCGTCTTGGCGGACATGAGGGCGATTTACTCGGAAAGGGTTATCGATCATTTCTTGAACCCGAGAAACCTCGGTCAGATAGCAGACGCCGATGGCTTTGGCAGTGTAACCGGACCCTGCGGTGACACCATGGAGATATGGCTACAGGTGAAGGATGGGCTGATGTCAAATGCCACTTTCTGGACCGATGGCTGCGGGAGCACCATCGCCGCAGGCAGCATGGTCACCGAGTTAGTGAAGGGCAGGAGCGTCATCGAGGCGCAGAGAATCACCCCTAAAGACATCCTCGATGCTTTGGGCGGGTTGCCCGAGGAGAGCCTGCACTGTGCTCTGCTGGCAGCGAACACGCTCAAGGAAGCGATAAAGGATTACCTCGCTTTGCGGAACGAGCCGTGGAAGAGAGCCTACCGCAAGCATTGAACTTATAAAAGAGGTAGTGCGGTGCCGACAATAGCTTCAGTGTTTGATTCCCTGGCTTCGGATTATGATGCTTGGTTTGATGGCGAAGGGAAATCGGTTTTCGCTACTGAGATTCAAGCCTTCCGTTCTGTGTTAGACTTGCTGCCAAAGCCATGGCTTGAAATCGGGGTCGGCAGTGGCCGCTTTGCCCAAGCCTTGGGCATAGAGACTGGATTAGACCCTTCACTCAAACTTGTGGAGATGGCGAGGAGGCGGGGGGTGGATGCCTTTCTGGGCCAAGGAGAGCAGGCTCCATTCCGAGGTGAGGTGTTTGGCACCGCGTTTGTTATCGTCACCCTGTGTTTTGTCGAGTCACCATCGATGGTTTTGCGTGAGGTCAATCGCCTTGTGAAAGAAGGTGGTAAGCTGGTGCTCGGCCTGGTACTGCGCGAAAGCCCTTGGGGGCGATTTTATCAGGCCAGGAAAAAAGAAGGGCATCGTTTCTATAAGTATGCCACTTTTTATGGCTTCGAGGAAGTTAGGTCACTACTGGAGCAAGCGGGTTTTGCTATCGAAGAAGTCGTATCCACACTTTTGCAGAAACCTGGTGAGGTAAGACGTATCGAGTCGCCATTGAAAGGGCTTTCTTCCGATGCCGGATTCGTCATAATTGTAGCTCAGAGAGCTCACGGAGGGAATCGATGAGGAGTCAAGAGGGCAGGACAACGCCAGATGTAGGGCAGAAGATGCGGGAGATTGTGAAGGTCTTGCCCAAGTTCAACTGTGGCCTCTGTGGCTTTGGCAATTGCGGTCATTATGCCCGGGCGGTGGCGGAGGGCAGGGCCTCGCCCAACCTTTGCCTCGGCGGATACTCAGTGGCACGGAGAATCTGTGATATTATCGGCGCTGAAATGCCAACAATGCCCCAGGGTGCATATCCTGCCTCTCGAGTGCCTTATCATAAGAACCTCACCAGGAGGGAGCAGGAGCTGTGGCTATTGCAGCAGAGGCAGAGGGAGCTGGCACAGCAACTGAATGCCTTGGAGAGACGGGTGGAGGCATTGGCAGGTCGAAAATGAGAATCAGCATCCTCTATGATAACGAGGTTTGCCAACAAGGATTGCTATCGGATTGGGGCTTTTCTTGCCTTGTGGAGATGGGAAATGGCATCAGATTGCTATTCGACACCGGCGCCGATGACTATATATTGTTGCACAATATGGCGAAGCTGAATATCGATCCCGCCTCCATTGACTCGATAGTTATTTCCCACTCTCATTTTGACCATATGGGCGGGCTCAGCGGAATCCTCACGTTGAATGAAAAGGCAAAGGTGTTTACTCTCAGCAGCGGTTCCTGGCAAATGCCAGTGGAGAGGGTCGTCAGGGTCGAGGGGGCGACCCAGATTTATCCGGGCATCTTCTCCACAGGGGAACTGGGCAATGGCGAGCAATCCTTAATAATTAACACAGATAAGGGAGCGGTTGCAATAGCGGGTTGCTCCCATTGTGGAGTGGACCGGATACTGAACAAAGCTTCCCAATTTGGCCAGCCCCTGGGCATCATCGGGGGTTTACATGGATTTCGCCGCTTTCAGTTGCTGGCGGACTTGCAGCTCATATGTCCCTGCCACTGCACTTCGTATAAAAGGGAGATAAAGAGCCTATTCCCCGAGAAATACATCCAATGCGGGGCAGGACGGTTAATCGAGCTGTAGGACACATTTCTGCTCTGCATCCATCTCGGTAACAGGCAATCACAGCTTCAGTTTTCCCCGTTTCAACTTGCCCCATGCAAAGCCCTCTGCTATGATGAAGTCGAGAGGCAGCCAATGGCAGCCATAATCGAGGCTCGTGGTGTGGTTAAGAGGTATAAAGGCTTCACGGCTGTTGCCGGAGTGGACTTCTCCGTTCAGGCTCAGGAGTGCTTTGGCTTTTTGGGACCGAATGGAGCCGGCAAGACCACTCTTATGAGGATGATCACCTGCGTTTATCCCCTCTCTGAAGGGGTGCTTCTGGTGGATAACAGGGACGTGATGAAGGAACCTCGCGCCATCAAGGCGGTGCTTGGGGTCGTGCCTCAGGAAGAGAACTTAGACCCAGACCTGACCGTTTTGCAAAACCTATTGGTCTATGCCCGTTATTTCGACATCCCCAAGGAGGTGGCAAGAAGGCGGGCCCTGGAACTGCTGGAGCTATTTCAGCTCCTTGACCGCCAGCGCAGTCGCATCGATACCCTTTCCGGTGGGATGAAGCGACGGCTGCTCATCGCCCGCGCTCTAATTAACGAGCCCAAGATATTGATCCTGGATGAGCCCACAGCCGGGCTCGATCCCCAGGCCCGCCATCTGGTTTGGCGGAAGATCCGTTATCTCAAAGGCCAAGGGGTAACCATGATCCTGTCCACCCACAACATGGAGGAGGCGGCTCATCTCTGCGATCGGCTGGTGATCATGGATCAGGGAAGGATTTTGGTTGAGGATCGCCCCGTCAATTTGATAAGGCAATACGTGGGTCAGGAGGTCTTGGAGTTGCGCCTTGACACCGTGGGCAAGAGCCATGTCCTCAGGCAATTGCAAAGCTACAATGTCAGCATTGAAGACGTCGGGGATACCCTGTATGTCTTCAGCAATGATGGCGGCTTGCTGCCCGAGCAATTGATGGTTGAAGGCGGGGATGTGGTGCGGCGGCAAGCAACCCTGGAGGATGTTTTTTTGCGGCTTACCGGGAGGGAGCTCAAGGAGTGATCTTGCCTCGTGTCTCCTATCGCTCCTTTCGTGTCTGGCAGCGCAACCGGGATGTCTTCTTCCGCTTATGGAAGGCAGAGCTGGCACCATACTTGATAGAGCCCATCTTCATCTTGGCGGCTATGGGATTTGGTCTTGGCGCTTATATTGGGCTCATCGGCGGCCAAACCTATCTTCAATTCATCGTCCCTGGCATCGTGGCCAGCTATGCCATGTTCACCGCTACCTTCGAATGCACCTACGGCTCCTATGTCAGGATGGAGCATCAAAAGACCTATGATGCTATCATCGCCACCCCGGTGAATATCGAGGACGTGATCGGGGGGGAGATATTTTGGGCTGCCACCCGCTCCCTACTTACAGCGTGTATCATCCTGCTCGTGGCCTTTGCCTTCGTGCACACGTTATCCCCCTTTGCTGTCCTCATCCCTATAGTGACAGTGCTCGAGGGCTTGATGTTTGGCTCTTTGGCCATGGTCTTCACCTCGATCACCCCCTCTATTACCGCCTATAATTACTATTTCACCCTATTCCTGACCCCGATGTTTTTCTTCAGCGGCGTCTTCTTCCCTCTGGTGTCTATGCCCGTGGTGGTGCAGCGTCTGGCCTGGTTTCTGCCCTTAACCCCGGTGGTGACTCTGGACCGAGCTTTAATTTCAGGTGAACTCACGCCTGGTTTACTTGCTGAGCTGGGCTTTATTCTGGGGCTGATCGTCGTGTTGTTCACTACCTCTCTGATAACCATGCGCCGCCGCCTGATTAAATAAGGAGGTTGAGATATGGAAGTGGGGACGGTGATCCCGGTCAAGATCGAGGACGAGGTCCAGGATTCATATCTGGACTATGCCATGAGCGTGATTATCTCTCGCGCTCTCCCTGATGTCCGCGATGGCCTAAAACCGGTACAACGGCGCATCCTCTATGCTCTGGAGGGGCTCGGGCTAGGCCATACCAGCCCTTATAAGAAGAGCGCCCGCATTGTGGGCGAGGTGCTGGGCAAATATCATCCTCACGGCGATGCCCCGGTTTACGAGGCCATGGTGCGCCTGGCGCAAGACTTCTCTATGCGGTATTGCCTCATCGATGGCCAGGGAAATTTCGGCAGCTTAGATAATGACCCCCCAGCAGCCATGCGCTACACCGAGGCTCGCCTGGCTCGGATTGCTGAGGAGATGCTGGCTGATATCGATAAGGGCACTGTTGACTTCGCTCCCAATTTCGATGGCACCATCAACGAGCCCACCATCATGCCCACCAAGATCCCCAACCTGCTGCTCAATGGAGCTTCTGGGATCGCCGTGGGTATGGCAACCAATATCCCACCCCATAATCTGGGCGAGCTCTGCGATGCCATCGTCTATCTCATCGATAACCCTGATGCCACTATTGAAGACCTCATCAGCCTGATCCCGGGTCCCGATTTCCCCACTGGCGGGCTGATCTTGGGCCGAGATGGGATCAAGAGCGCCTATACCACGGGACATGGCAAGATCGTCATCAGGGCCAAGGCTCATATCGAGGAGATGGCTAAGGAGCGATACCGGATTGTGGTCACTGAGCTCCCATACCAAACAAACAAAGCGGCTCTGGTGGAGAGGATAGCAACACTGATCAAGAGCAAAAAGCTGGAAGGGATTGCTGAGCTGCGCGATGAGTCTGACAGGGAAGGGGTCCGCATTGTCATTGAGCTCAAAAGGGATGGGCAGCCCAGGCAAGTGCTGAACAACCTGTATAGGTATACCGGGATGCAGTCAGCATTCTTCGCCAACATGCTGGCTCTGGTTGATCTGCAGCCCAGGATGATAAACCTGAAGGCAGCGCTGCAGCATCACATCAATTTCCGCCGCCAGGTCGTCATTCGGAGGTCTCAGTTTGAACTGGAGAAGGCGAGGGAGAAGGCTCATATCCTGGAGGGGCTTAAAATCGCTCTTGACTATCTGGACGCGGTCATCGCCACCATCCGCGAATCTGAGACCGTGGAGGCAGCCCAAGATAATCTGATGAAAAGCTACAGCTTGTCGCAGGCTCAAGCACAGGCAATCTTAACCATGGAGCTACGAAGGCTTGCAGCATTAGAACGAGACAAGATCACCACCAGCTACACTGAGGTGCTGCAGACCATTTCCTATCTGGAGGACCTCTTAGCCAGCCCGAGGAAGATCGATTCTGCCATTAAGGCTGAGATCGAGGAGATCAGGTCGCGATATGGGGATGAGCGCCGGACCCAGATCAGCGCTGAGGAGGTAGAGGAGTTCAGCAGCGAGGACTTGATTCCACATCAGCAGATGGTGGTCACCCTAAGCCAAAGGGGCTATATCAAACGGCTGCCGAGCGAAAGCTACAAATCACAGCACCGTGGTGGCCGAGGGGTAGTAGGGATGATGACCAGGGAGGCTGATGCTGTTCAGCATCTGGTCATCGCCGATACTCATGATAACCTGCTCCTGTTCACCAACCGAGGCCGGGTGCTGCCCCTTAAGTGTTATCGAGTTCCACAGGAAAGCTCGCGACAAGCCAAAGGGATGCCCATCATAAATCTGCTGCCCCTGGATGGCAACGAGCAGGTGACCGCGGTAATTGCGTTCTCCCATTTGAGCCAAGCGGGATTCATTGTGCTGGCTACCCGCCACGGTGAGGTCAAGAAGTCCGAGCTCAGCCAGTTCATCTCGATAAGGCATAGCGGGGTCATCGCCTTGCCTTTGAAAGCGGGAGATGAGTTAGTATCGGTGAGATTGGCAGAGGAGGGGGATGAGGTCATCCTGGTCACTGAGGGGGGGCGAGCTCTCAGGTTCGCCGTATCTGCCTTACGCGTTGCCTCTCGGTCCAGTGGTGGTGTTCGGGGCATCGGTTTGGCCCCGGGCGATCAAGTAGTGGGGATGGATGTTGCCGCTGCCAATTCCTTCCTGGTCACTATTACGGCAAATGGCTTTGGCAAGAGGGTGCCCTTGGCTGAGTATCGGGCGCAAAGGCGTGGCGGCAACGGTCTCAAGAGCTATCGGCTGGGCCCAAGGACCGGCCCGCTTGTGGCCGCAGTGGTGGCTCATCCCGCTCAAGAGCTGATGCTCATGTCCACAGGAGGGCTGGTCACCCGCGTATCTATCGATGATATCTCTCTGCAGAGAAGAACCACTCAAGGGGTTAGCGTGATGAGGTTGGCTGAAGGCGATGCTGTGGCCTCTATCGCCTGCCTTCCCGATGAAGGGAATCGATAGCAAGGAGAGGTGGATGCTGTGGCTCAGTTCTTCAAAGGCTTGGGCCTGACCTTTGTCCCCCTTTTTGTGGCATGGATGCGGTGCAGATGCTAACCTGTGATTTTCAGTATGCCGAGCAAATCTAAGCCCCGGAAGATCATGTTTACTCCGATGGCAGCAAGTAGCAAGTTGAATATTCCAGAGATCGCTCTCAGGCCGCCCTGTCCCAAGAACCCAACAACTTGGCTGCTTAGCATAAAGACAATCCAAACTATGAGTAGATTCAGGGCAAAAGATAGCAGGACCATGTACAAGGGGAACTGGGTCCCAAGTAGCAGCAAGGTGGTTATCGTCGCCGGACCCACGGTGAGAGGCGTGCCAATAGGAACAACAGCTACCATCTCCTCTTTGACTATTTCCACCCATCGCCCTGTGATCATGTACTTGATAGAGAGCACCAAAAGGAGACCGCCACCGGCGATGGCAAAAGAGCCAAGTGAAATGCCGATTACGTCGAGAATAAATCGGCCAAAGAATAGAAAGGCGAGACCGAGAACGGCAGCGGTTATCACGGCAATATGAATCATCCTGCGTCGCTCCCGGTGAGACATACCTTCGCTCAAGGAGACAACAATGGGCACGTTGCCCAAGACATCAATCGCTATAAGCAGAGGCACGAAGGTCAATGTGAAAGATTCGAGCGAGCTATGCATGTTTCGATGCTACGACAATGGGGATAGATTGTCAATGGAATCACACGTTCCATTTCTTATGGTCGCCGCCATTGCCGTGACGATGCGCCACGGGATCATCGAACTCTTGGCACTTTAATTTGAATAGTCTTATAATTTAGGTGTCGGAGCAGCGCTAAGGGAGGGAACATGGTTGGATTTCGGCGCGATTGGCTTATCCAGATAGATGTCATGCAGCGAGAGATGGAGCGGCTTCTGGACTACCTTACCAGCTCCAAGCCGCCGATGGTTCAATTCTCGCCTCGGGTCTGGGAGCCGGCTATCGATGTCTATGAAACCGATGAACAGTTGGTAGTGGTTGTGGAGCTGGCTGGTGTCAGTGAGGAGGATATCGAGATTGTGGTCAACCGCAGCACGTTTGTTATCCGCGGGGAGCGGAAAGCAGCCTCCGCCAGCGGGCACCGAACCTATCACCAAATGGAGATCGCCAGTGGCCCCTTTGAGAGGGGCATAGGCCTCCCGGTAGCTGTTGTCCCCGGCCAAACTAAGGCTTCCTATCGAGACGGTCTGGTTGCGGTCATTTTGCCCAAAGTCAAGGAGAAACAGACCCGCAGGGTGCGGATAAAGGCGACGTGAAGGAGAAGGCTATGATAAGGCTCGATGAAGCGGAGAAAAAAGTCGCTGAAGTTCGTATCCCCGAGGAGCTGCCCATCTTGCCCAGTGGCCAGGAGGTCATTTACCCCTCGATGGTCATTCCCTTGGCTACTGGCGATGAAAAAACAGTGAAACTGATCAATGAGGTTGTTGATGGCGATAAGCTCTTGGGGCTCTTTGCCGCCCGCCCCGGAGTTGAGGAACCGCCGCCGGCTAATCTCTACGATGTCGGCACCGCGGCTACGGTGGCCAAGATGTTCAAGATGCCTGATGGCTCAGTCCGAGCCTTCTTGCAAGGGCTGGCCAGGATAAGGCTGGTGGCCCTGGTTCAAAGCGAGCCTTATCTTAAGGCAAAGGTGGCAAAAATCGAGGAGACCGTGAACCGGACCACCGAGCTCGAGGCCTTAACCAGAAACTTGGGCACACTTTTCCAGAAGATAGTGCAACTGGCGCCTAATCTGCCCGCCGAGCTTGGCATTGCTGCCTCCAACATAGCCGAGCCGGGAGCTCTTGCCGACTTCGTCGCCGCCCACATAAACCTAAACCTGGAGGAAAAACAGGAGATTTTGGAGCTGGTCGATGTCTCAGAGCGGATCAAAAGGCTCACCGCACTCATCAACCGGGAGCTGGAAATCCTGGAGCTGGGAACCAAAATCCAGTCCCAAATCAAAGGGGAGCTGGATAAGGCGCAACGCGAGTTCTACCTCCGAGAGCAGTTGAAAGCCATTCAGAAGGAGCTCGGCGAGGTCGATGAGCGGACCATGGAGTTGAATGAGCTCAGGGAGAAGATAGAGCAGGCAAATCTTCCTCAGGTGGCCAAAAAAGAGGCTGAGCGGGAGCTGGAGCGCTTGACCAGGATGCCGCCACAGGCGGCGGAATATACCGTTTCTCGCACTTATCTCGATTGGCTGAGCACCCTCCCCTGGGCTCAGGCTACCGAGGACAATCTGGATATCGGGCAGGCAAAACAGGTTCTGGACGAGGATCACTATGATCTGGATCGAGTAAAGGAGCGTATTCTCGATTATTTGGCAGTGCGCAAGCTGAAGGAGGATATGAAAGGACCTATCCTCTGCTTTGTCGGCCCTCCAGGGACGGGAAAGACATCGGTGGGGCAATCGATTGCTCGGGCTCTGGGGCGTAAATTCATCCGCCTGTCTTTAGGTGGCATCAGGGACGAGGCTGAGATCCGCGGCCACCGCCGCACCTATGTGGGCGCTTTGCCCGGCAGGATAATCCAGGGGCTGCGCCGTGCTGGATCCAATAATCCGGTATTCATGCTCGATGAGATCGATAAGATAGGTGCTGACTTTCGCGGCGACCCAGCAGCGGCACTGCTTGAGGTCCTGGACCCGGAGCAGAATTTCGCCTTCAGCGACCACTATCTGGATGTCCCCTTTGATCTATCAAAGGTGATGTTCGTCACCACCGCCAATATCACAGATCCCATCCCCCCAGCGCTCAAGGATCGAATGGAGATATTGGAACTCCCCGGCTACACCGAATTGGAGAAGCTGAATATCGCCAATAGATTCCTGATACCGAAGCAGCTCAAAGAACACGGGATTTCCTCGGAGAGGCTGAAGTTCACCGATGCCGCTGTGTTGACCATAATCAGGAACTATACCAGGGAAGCCGGGCTTAGGGAGCTGGAGCGGGACATTGGCGCCGTCTGCCGCAAGGTGGCACGGCAGGTAGCTCAGGGGGTGGAAGAGGAGGTAGTGGTGGAGGCGGAAAGCCTGGCCGACTTCCTAGGTCCCACCAAGTTTCGCTATGAGGTCACCGAGGAGGCCGATGAGGTTGGGGTTGCCACCGGCTTGGCCTGGACCCCTGCCGGCGGAGATGTCCTGTTTATTGAGGCTGTTTTGATGCCTGGCAAGGGGAACTTGATCCTCACCGGCAGGCTGGGCGAGGTGATGCAGGAATCGGCCCGAGCCACCTTGACCTATGCCCGTTCCCGGGCCAGCGCCCTGGGGATAAAAGAGGAGTTTTATGAAAAAAGCGATATCCATATTCATGTCCCTGCCGGCGCTATCCCCAAAGACGGACCCTCTGCGGGCATCGCCATGGCTGTGGCTCTGATCTCAGCATTGACCAAGCGCCCGGCGCGTAAAGAGGTGGCGATGAGCGGCGAGATCACGCTCAGGGGTAAAATCCTGCCTGTAGGCGGGATCAAGGAGAAGGTGCTCGCTGCTCACCGCGCCGGGGTGAAGAAGGTCATTCTGCCCCGGGATAATGAAAAGGATTTAGCTGAGGTGCCGCAGCAGATAAGGGACGAGCTTGAGTTCATCTTCGCTGAGAACGTCGACGAGGTGCTTGAGCAGGCATTGCAACCTGCTGCTGTTGAGACTAAATTATAACCTCTTGGCGGCGCTCAAAGCTTGTTTCGTTGTCCACAAACCAAACCCTGGTCGCCACCACCTTGTAGAACTTGTTCTCGGAGACTGCTTTGAAGTCGGGGACGAAGGGCAGCTTCTTGGCGAACTTCTCCAGAAACGAGACCACCCGTGGGAAGCGAATTATCGACTTCAAGTATACCGAGACGAAAGGGTATTTTTTCACATAGGTCGCCACTGCTTTGGCTATCTCCTCCTCTGAGGTGAGCATCTCGGCCATGCCCTCAAGCTGAATCCCCTTCACCTTCCTCCAGTCGTCCGGATTTTCAAGCGGGTAATCCTCATCCACCGTGACCGAAACACGGGGGTTCTCGGCGATGTTTTGAGAGTGCCAGCAAACCTCAGGGTCAGAGATGAAATAGAGCGTGAAGCCATCATTGGCATAGAACAAACTGGCCGCCCAGGGCCGATTATCGCGGGTGGTAGCTAGTGTCATCGTGTTATGCGTCTTCAGATAGTCGAGAACCATTCCCTTGAGCTCTTCATTCGACTTGGCCATCTGTCAGCCTCTAAGAGTCGCTTCTGACTGGCTCTCTCAGTCCCTTCCAGCGTTCAAACAAGCTATGCTTGATTTTGAACTGGTCCAGCACCTTGCCCACTGTTTGGTTGATGATGTCATCGATGACCTTGGGGTTATGATAGAAGGCGGGCATCGGGGGCAGGATAACAGCCCCTGTCTCGGCCAGCTCTGCCATCCTTCTCAGGTGCCCCAGGTGCAATGGCGTCTCTCGGACCACGAGCACGAGTTTCCTTTTCTCCTTCAATGTCACATCGGCAGCCCGGGTCATCAAATTGGCATTATAGGAGATGGCTATGGAGGACATCGTTTTGATGCTGCAAGGGATGATCACCATGCCTGCGGTCTCGAAGGAACCGCTGGAGATTGCGGCCCCAACATCTTGATTATCATAGAGATGTGAGGCCAAAGCCTCAACTTGGGCCACCGTTCGATCCGTCTCGTGCTCTATCATCTCCTTAGCCGCCTTGCTTATTACCAGATGTGTCTCGATATCGGGTAACTTGTTCACTACCTCGAGAAGCCTTATCCCATAAATAATCCCTGTGGCACCAGAAAGACCGACGATTAGTTTCACTTGCGTCCCTCCATTCTATTCTATGGTTATAGTCAGTTGGTCACCGTCCTGGATAGAAAGGGTCTTCTTGATATTGACCGGAGCGATGACCTCAATGACATCCGATGAGTGCACATCTTTGGTGAAGTGCTCGGCCTCGGGGAGAACGATGGCAGCCCCAATGCCACGTATCGATATGGGGAAGCTTTTCGCCTGGCAAAAATCAGGGCTCGGGGGCACAATATCTATCCCTTCGCTTGCCCTTAGCTTGTCTACCACATCAACGGATTCTTGGTCCACCTTTAATTTCAAGGTGCCGGGGAAAGGGACAAAGCCCAGCTTGTGTTGAAATTGCTGCTTAACCCAATCCAGTTGGGTAAAGAAGCCCCCCTGCCCCAGCCCGGAAAAGACCGTGCCCCTGATTATCATCTTTTCACTCATCGGCTGCCCTTAGATCGTAGCCAAGCTGCTCCAGCCATTCCCTGCTTCTGCCCAGGATAACCACCTTACTTTGCTGCAACTCCTTTACCGAGCGGGCAGCGCTCAGGAACATGGCTATGGAAAGCTCGCTGAAAAATGTCTCCAGCCAGTCCACAACAGCTTCATAGCCCTCTATGGCACAACTGAGCAGAGGTCGGGCAACGCCAACAAGGTCGGCGCCGAGGGCTAATGCCTTAGCGGCATCCAGTCCGCTGCGGATGCCACCGCTGGCGATGATGGGCAAGCCGCTGGCCTTGGCCTCTATAGTCGATATTACAGTCGGGATGCCCCAATGGGCGAAGGTCTGGCCTAATCTTTCATACCTCAGGTTTTGATGCAAAGCAGCACGATGGGCTTCCACCAAAGCCATACTGGTGCCGCCAGCGCCGCTGATATCCAAAGCAGCAGCCCCATTTGCCTTTAGTCTCAGAGCCTGGGCTTTGGAGATGCCAGCGCCCGTCTCTTTCACAATGAGGGGTATGGGAATAGCTTGAGCAACCCTGGCAATGGCTTCGGTGCAGCCTTTAGCCTTCGCATCCCCCTCGGGCATCACTGATTCCTGCAACAAATTGAGATGGATGGCTAAGGCGTCAGCCTTGATGACCTGGATAAACCTTTGGATCTGCTCCAAGGTGCAGGCCGCGCTCCCTTGCTGCGGGATCAGTCGTGACGCACCGATGTTGGCCACAAGGAAGGTATTGGGGGCAACCTCTCGAGCAATGGAATAGCTCCGCTCCAAATGGGGGAAATCGATCAGCGGGCTTTGACTCCCCAGCTCCATACCGATGCCACAGTGTTCTGCCGCTTTGGCTAAGGTTTCGTTAACCGCAACGGCTTTGGCGTGCCCCCCAGTCAGGGCAGAGATGATCAAGGGATAGCGGAAATGCCGACCGCAGAATTCCACCGAGGGGTCAATCTCGTCCCTATCGATCTCGGGTAGACACTCATGGCGGAGGTGAACATCCTCCCAGCCTTGCCCCGCCTTTGCTTCCACATCCATTGTAGTGCAGACGTGCAAATGCTCCGCCTTGCGTTCTACAGCATGCTCCATACCATTACTATTCTAACATAAGGCTGGGAGAGGATACACTGTCGCTCTTGTTTTGTCAGCAGGGCTTTGCTATAATCTCAGCGGGGCTCGTAGCTCAGGGGCAGAGCGGCCGGCTCATAACCGGTTGGTCGTAGGTTCAAATCCTGCCGAGCCCATTGTTGGCCGTGTTCCCCTTTCAATATCATTGAAAGGGGTTTTTAGCTTCAAAGGAGTGGCGTGAGCGCGACGAGATGGCTATATGAACTCCAAGAGATTGATTTGGAGCTGGAGCGCAAAAGGGAGGCCTTAAAGCAGGTTGAAGAGCGATTGGGCAAAGATGAAGCCCTGGCTCAAGCCCGCACTGCCTTAGCTGAAGACAAGGAGAGAGTAGCAGAGCTGGAGCGGACACAGCGAGCGGCGGAATGGGAGGTGGATGATCTGGGAGCTAAGATCAGCCCTTTGGAGGAGAAGCTCTATGGAGGCTCGGTAAGGAACCCTAAGGAGCTCTTGAGCATGGAACAGGAGTTGGAATCCCTGAAGGCGCAGCGGAGAGAACGGGAGGATCAACTTCTTGACATAATGGAAGATGTGGAGCTGGCAAGAAAGCAGTTCAGAGCCAAAAGTGCAGAGGTGGGGGAGTTGGAACAGGAGTGGCGCCGTGATCAGGAGCGGCTGATGCAGGAGCAGGAACAGCTGAGATCAGATTTGGCAGCCTTAGAGCAAGGGCGAGAGCCTGTTTTAGCGCAAATTGACTCCATAAGCTTCGAACTCTATCAGGCTTTGCGCCAGGAGAAGCAGGGATTGGCAGTGGCCAAAGTGAAGCAGGGGAGATGTCAGGGGTGCCGCATCATCCTCCCGATGTCCAAGTTACAGCGGCCCAAAGTGGGACAGGAGCCAGTGCGCTGCAGCAATTGCGGTCGCATTTTATATCTTGAGTAGTCTCATGAATCGCTCTGGAAAATCTTTAGTCCTCTATAGCGATGGTTCCTCTCTGGGCAACCCGGGACCAGCAGCTATCGGGGTTGTGATGCTGGATGGCGCGGGCACCACGGTTGGTCAGTTCTCCGAGCGCATAGGAAAGGCGACAAGCAATCAAGCAGAGTACCGAGCTCTCATTGCGGGCTTGGAGCTGGCTCTGAAGCTTGGGGCAAAACATGTCGATATCAATTTGGATTCGGAGTTGGTGGCAAAGCAGCTCAAGGGTGAGTATAAGGTGAGAAACGCCGGCCTAAAGCCTTTGTTTCATAAGGCGAATCAGCTGCTCAAGGAGTTCGATTCCTTTAGCATCGCTCATCTCCCCCGTCGAAAGAACAAGAGAGCCCATGAATTGGTCAGGCAGCGACTGGGTGCCCTCTGATTGTTGACTGCCACTTATCTTTGTAATAGACTATTCTTGGTCAAGTAGACCGGGTGACCGCGGGCGAGATTATTGCTCGAGGAAAGTCCGAGCTCCACCGGGCAGGATGCTGGGTAACGCCCAGGGGGGGCGACCCCGGGAAAGTGCCACAGAAACCAAACCGCCGCTTTCGCGGTAAGGGTGAAAAGGTGAGGCAAGAGCTCACCGCTCCGATGGTGACATCGGTGGCGGGCAAACCCCATCCGGAGCAAGGCCAAATAGAAGGACAAGAGGGCCCGGCTCGATTTTATGTCCTCGGGTTGGCCGCTTGAGGTGACGGGTAACTGTCATCCCAGATAGATGGTCGCCACCCATCGCGAGGTGGGTACAGAACTCGGCTTATAGGTTTACTTGGCCCAGAGGAGGCTTTAGCTCAAGCTATTGCCTCCTCTCTTTATTCCCGAACCCTCGAGGACCTCCCGGCGTTGCTGTGGGGCGCGAAGAGCTCGGTCCTCAGGGTTGCTCAATGGGGCGAGCGTCCTCCTTTAACGAGAGGCTCTCCACTGGCTGGTGTCAGCTGAGCTCATCTATGAGCCGGTGTAGCGGCACCGCTATCTGGTCTTCCTGAACATTGGGCGAGTAACAGCTATCAATCTGAACCAGTTTCGCAAGCGGCATCCTATTGGCTATAGCGACAGCAAGCTTGTCAATCGTCCCTGTTACTATCTCCTCAGAGATTATCTGGGCCCCTACCAATGTCTGTGTGCTGCGCTCAGCGATAAGCTTATAGTGGGCCGGTTTGTTATCAAACCTCTCCCGCAGTCGAGGGGTGGTAACTGAGACCGAGACCACGTCCAGACCTTTCTCTCGGGCGAATCTCTCAGTAAAACCGACACTGCCTACCTGATGACCAAATAATTTGGCGACGAAGGGCATCACTGTGCCTTCATAGACGAGGGCATTAGCTAAGACTATATTTCTGCTTGCCATATAGCCAGTTCGAATAGCATTCATAGCCAGTTGATGTTGCCTCTTGGAACCCGTGATTATATCCCAGTTCTCCATGCAATCTCCAACGGCATAGATATCGGGATCGCTGGTTTGGAGGTGTCGGTTGACAAATATCGCGCCTGTCTCGCCTATCTGCAGGCCTGCTTTTTGAGCCAATTGCACATTGGGCTTAGCTCCGGTGGCAAAGACGACAAAATCCACCTCCAGCTCGCGGTCGGAGAGGCTCACACGCTTCTTCCCTTTATCGCTGGTTATGCTGTTAATGTGGGCATCCAGGACCAGCTCTATCCCTTCTTCCCTGAGCACGCTTTCTAACCTTTCCGCCATATCCTTATCCAGGTAAGCACGCATGATGCCTCGCCTCGCTAACACGTAAATCTCGCTATAGCCTCTCGACTTTAGGGCTGCAGCTATCTCCAGCCCGATGAACCCTGCTCCGATAATAGCTGCGCTGGCATATTTGGGAATAATATCCTCTAATGCCCTGCCATCCGCTATATCGGTGCTCAAGGCGAATTCATTTTTGCCATCCAATCCTGGAACGGGAGGGATGGAAGGAGTAGCGCCTACGGCCAACATCAATTTGTCATAGGGATATCTTTTCCCTTCGGCGATGATGCACTTTTCCTGTCTAAGGATATCGGTAACCTCGGTGTTCAAGTGAACATTTATATTCCTCTTCTCAAACGACGATTTATCACGGAAGCCACGAATTAGATCTTCCCATCTGGCAACAGCGCCGCTGAGGACCAGAGGGATTTCACAAGGGGGGCAGCCAAGCTCTACCCTCTTAGTGAAAACATCGATGTCCGCCTCTTTAGCTAAGCGGCGGATTTGAAATGCCGCTAGCCCTCCAGCATCTCCAGTGCCGATAATGCAGACCTTCACTTTTGCCCTCCTTACTCCTCAAATCAAATTTTGTCCTTTGACACCTATTGCCTTTTCTTGGTGCTCATGGTGCCTCGGTAAACTGTAGGTGGCGGAGGAACTTGACTGCGGTTTGCGCCAAGCATCTTTCTATTTCAGCGATAAAAGGCGCCATCTCGTCAATATCGTAATCGACGAAATCGCCATCGGCGTAGGGCGGAGCACCAGCAGTCTCACCAAGACGGTATTCGTCCCCAACAAATTCTTTGAAAGGGAGGACTTTCTCCTCTGCCTCGGGCCAGAATGACAAAATCGCCGCTCTTTGCTGCTCTCCAAAGACGACCACCAGGTCTGCTTGGTGCAACATTACTCTATTGAGCCCCCTTGACCTATGGCCTGTGATGTCTATTCCCCTTCTTGCCATCAAAGTTATCAGGTAGCGGTGAGGGGGTCTACCAAAGAACGGCTTGGGGACGGAGAGGCCGAAGTCTTTAAGGTACTGTATTGCCTCCTTTGTGACCAGCCCGGCTGAGGATATCCTCACCAGCTGGGCCAGCCTCTCATCCCTCTCCCGAACCATGTGGCGAAAGAGGTACTCTGAAGCTACGCTTCGACCGGCGTTAAAGGTACAGACGAACAACAATGATTTGGCCATCTGCTTGCTCTTTCCTTTCCTAGTTTCAACAACATCACCCTGCTGTCATTTGATGAGCCTTTCTCCCATATGGTAATACTCCTTGTGCAAGTAGGTCAAGCCACAGAGCGGGCGGATCTTGTATTGGGATGAGCTGCGTGTCATGGCAAGAGGCCTCAATATGGATACAAGGCAAGCGTATGGCACATGAGCGTTCGAGTCCCTTCGGCGTCGTGATCTTCGCCACCCCTTGCCCTGAGTGATGTGGGAGCGTAGAATTAGAATTACAGGGGGAAGAAGGAGCGCGAGGCTCGGACTCACAGGGGCGATGGGAGGACAAGGGAAGATGAGCTTGAGGTTATCTGACACGGATCTCGATTTCATAGTGCAACATGCAGCTCCGGAATTCGAGGATAAGCTGAAGCTGAAGCAGCTCATAAGGGAGGATGAGAGCTTCAGGAAAGGTCTCGTTGGCGATGAAAGGGTGTTCAGGAAGGCAATGGTGGAAGAGGAGATTATCTTGAGGATCTCGCCGCCCCTTTACTTTGAAATCCTGCTTAGAAAGGCACTCAATGAGCTGGAAAAGGCAAGCCACACCATTGAACGGGCGGGAACTGAGATAATCGCGGTATTTGATGCCAAAGAGGTGGTTGGCTTTCTCTCCAGGCAAGCGATTCTGGATTATCTGACCGACATGCTTTCCTCCTTCACCAGGGTGGAAAGCTACGCAATTTCGCTGAGGGCAAGGAAGGGCATCTGGCGAAAAATCAAGTTCAATGACATGGATATCGATGCGCTCACAAGGCTTTGTGAGGCAATGGATGAAGGACATAGATTCAGTTTCTACAAGAGAATTGGCGATGTGTGCTTGTTCATTTCGGGGATTTTTCCTGAATATGCCCAATTTGACTATCGCTATCCATTCTCGGGGGAGGTAAGGCCCAAGATTGCCCGGGCGATGAGGCGGGGTGAGGAAGACTACGAAGCGGAAGGGAAGAAATACTACAAACTGGCCGCAGAGCACCAAGCGGCCATAGCCCTTGAGCTATCTGAGGTCTTCTGGTTGCTTCACCAAAAATTCAATATCGCGAGGAAACCGTTGAATTTCATCTCCGAGCATTACCTCCATTTCAGCAAACACAAACTATTTGGGATGTAAACAGCACGTCACAACAACTGGATAAAATGGAGATATAATCTTTTGAGGCAGGGCAAGCCAATGGAACTCTATTTAGTGCAACATGGAGAATCTAAGCCAGAGAGCGAAGACCCGGAGCGTCCCTTGACTGATAAAGGCAAGGCTGAAGTGGAGTCAGTAGCACGCTCTATTGCTCAGCGGGGGGCAAAGGTCAGCCAAATCTTCCATTCTGGCAGGCTCAGGGCAAAGCAGACAGCAGAGCTCTTTGCTCGGCATCTTGTGCCGGGGCAGGGTGTGAGGGAACAAAAAGGACTTGCACCCTTAGATGACCCCCATGAGGCGAAGCAAATGGTCGAGCAAGCTGAAACATCGTTGATGCTTGTGGGTCATCTCCCTCATTTGAGCAGATTGGCTTCGCTGCTTATCCTGGGCAACCCCGAGAAAGAGGTGGTTCGATTCAGGATGGGTGGCGTGGTTTGCCTGGGCAGGAGGAATGGTGACTGGTCGCTGAATTGGGCTCTGCCCTCTGAGCTTGCTCAAGGATAACCGGGGAGGGATAACATGGGCATCAGGCTTTACCAAGAACCAAGATTGGCAAACCCAGTGCTGGTAGCTGGCTGGCCAGGGATTGGCAACATTGGGATCATAGCGGTCGATACTTTGAGAGGGGTGCTCAGGGCAGAGGAATTCGGGGAAATAGAGCCTTGGGAATTCTTCTACCCCAAGAGGGTTTCGATCAGGAACGGAGAGCTCGTAGATTTGGAGTTTCCCAGCAATAAATTCTATCTCGGCAAAACCGAGAACAGGGAGCTCATATTTTTTATTGGGGAGGAACAGCCTACCGAGGGAAGAGGACCCTACGCTGAAGGGGAAAAGGCCTATCAGATGGCTAATCTCGTTCTGGATGTCGCCCTGAAGTTTGGCTGCCACAGAGTTTATACTTCAGGAGCCGCTGTTGCCCCTATCCACCATACCATGAGACCGAAAGTCTGGGCAGTGCCTAATAGCGAAGATTTAATCGGCGAGGTAAGAAGCTACGATAATACCATATTAATGTCAGACATTGAAGGAAGAGGTGGACAAGGCACTATCACTGGCTTAAACGGGCTTCTGTTAGGAGTTGCCAAGAGGAGGGGTGTGGAGGCCATTTGTGTGATGGGTGAGATACCGCTCTATCTTCAGGGATTCCCCTTCCCCTATCCCAAGGCATCAAAGTCAGTGCTTGAGGTCTTAGCCACCAGTCTCGGTATTACAGTCGATATGGAGGCGATCGACAACCTTGTGGCACGGAGCGAAAGGGAAATTGAAATACTGTATCACAGTCTCCCTTCAGAGGTAAGGGAACAGCTCGAAAAATTGAGGCATGTTGCTTATGCCAAGCCAACCGAGCCTGGGCCGATAACCGAGGAGGATAAGAAGAAGATCTTAGAGGACATCGACAAGTTCTTTAGAAAGGAAGATAAAGGAAGCTGAAATTGAGTGGAGAATGCGGTTCTAAAATCTACAGGCAAGTAGCATTTCAAAGCTCATCCCTGGTGGTAGGTTGGAGCAGGGATGCTGGCAAATTGGGGCCAAAAGTCACTGATTACTTGAATAGGCAACTGGATGCTCAAGAGCTTGCGGAGATTGAACCCTCAGATTTTTTCCCCCTCGGTGGGGTTTCGGTAGAGGATGATGTAGCCCAATTTCCAGAGAGCAAATTCTACTGCTGCCAAGAAAGGAATTTGGTAATTTTCAAAGGCGACCCACCTCGAGCTGAATGGTATAAATTTCTAAATTCAGTTTTGGATATAGCTGAACAGTGTTGCCATGTGGCGGAGTTATACACTATTGGTGGCATGGTCTCCTTCAGTGCCCACACTGCGCCCAGGGAGTTACTGGCTGTAGCGAACTCGCCCGAGGTCAAGAAAATCTTGAGTCGCTATGATATAGTCACCGATATGGATTATGAGACTGCACCTGGGCAAAGACCAACCATAAGCTCTTTTCTGCTTTGGGTGGCTAAGAGGAGAAACATCGCTGGGGCAAGCCTTTGGGTGCCGATACCCTTTTACCTCGTCGCAATCGAAGACCCTGAAGCTTGGAGGAAATCCCTTGAGTTTTTGGACACAAGATTTGGCCTGGGGATCGATTTCACAGAGCTCGACGAAGATATAAGCAGGCAAAGGGAAAAGATAGCTCGGGCAAGAATTCACTCTCCTGAGGTCGATGACTATATCCGAAAGTTGGAAAGCAACATCAGCCTAACCAGGGAAGAGAGTGAGAAACTGGTCGCAGAGATAGAAGGATTTCTCACGAAAAGGGAGTAGCATAGACGCCTCGCCCGATCTCACTTTCTCAACATGCCGTCAAGGAGGGCTACTGCTTTCCGGGCAAACTCCGGGTCGTTGATGTGCATATCCAGCTCTATAACTTCCACTTTTGGCTCTATATTTCCCTTCAGCGCCTGGGTAAATGCCTCGATGTCCTCGGGGTCGGAAAATATACCGCCTTCGCTATCATATTCAGAAAGGCCTCGGTTTGGGATCAGCACCACTGTTGGCCCCAGCGCCTTATTGAGCTTTTTGGCTATGATCTCGCCGAGGGTAGCCATCTCCTCAGCGCTGGCTTTTACCTGCGCCGCTATAGGGCTATGCATGCGTATCTTCCGCTCCCTGTATTGAGCGGGGAGCATTTCCAACGGTTGCCACCAACCAAAAAAGTTCAGGGCACCGGGAGCCACAACCTGTGGCATTGCCCTTTTGCCCACAGCCTCCAGTCGATCTGCGGCGGCAGGGCCGCCGCAGAGGCGATTGGTGAGCTCAAACATCGATAGATCCAGGGCGCCGGCAAACGCACCCTGCTCCACAAGCTGCTCATAGGACATACCCCCAACACCGATGGTGTGGAATATAGCGACCTCATATCCCATCTGCTCCAGGAGTGGCTTGGCCCAGAGCACATAGCTCAAGGTAGGAGCGCCCAGTGTGGTTATCCCGATCAAGGGCTTTTCCGCTACCTCTTCCTTTCTGTGGGTCTCAACCATCCCGGCGATAGCCCCGGCCGCATTCTCCAGCACCCTTTTTGTTATCCGGTTAAGGCCCCATATGTCAGCCACCGGGGGCATTACGGTGAGGTCTTTGCCCACCACGTCCGGGGAAATCATGGGGGTAAGAGCCATCGTAGACACCAAGAGCTTGGGCATCACCAATGGCAACGCCTTCATCACCGCCACAGCCACTGATGTGCCCATGGAGCCACCCAAAGCAAATACGCCGTCCAATTTGCCACTGGAGTATAACTCCTGAGCTACCTTCGCTGCCCCTTGCGCCATCGCTGCCATCGCTTTCCCTTCATTAGCAAGGGCAATGATTTCGTTCAAGGTCGTCCCTGCGGCCTCAGCCACCTGGTCACGAGTGATATCGGGTGGAAATGGAACCCGGCCAAGGACACCGGTGTCAACGACAATGACTTGGTGTCCTCTTTTTGCTATCAATTCCTTAACATAGCTGACTTCCTCTCCCTTGGTGTCCAGACTGGCAAAGATGGCTATGGCTTTGGTCATTACTCCTCCTTTTCCGCGTCTGGATAAATAATAAAGCCTTGACCCCAGTTTATCAAACACCGTCAGAAGCTCCATAAGGTCAGCTTTGCTCGGTCGCCAACTCGGCAACCGAGCCTTCCTCACTCGGCAGCTCGTCGAGGGCAGAGATGTCTTCCTCTGCCTCTTCATCCCATTCCTCCTCGTCCACCAGTTCATATTTAACAACCCTGTCTTTAGAGTAAGGTCGGAAGCTATGAGCAACCCTGGGGGGAAAAGAAGGGCGCCCCGCCTGGCTGGGATCTTGGAACACCTCTTTGATGACCACCTTACCACCATCTCTGCCTGAGGTGGCCATAGCCGCTTGATACCTGTTGCCGCCTGCCATCAGTTGGATCAGGCGCAGCCCAAGCTTAGGCTCGATCTCGCCGAGATATTCACCATCTCCGTTCTCCACGATCAGCGTGTTGCCCGTCACCTTGAGGTATACTTGATCGCCGGCAGACATCTTGGTGAGCAGCTCCTCGGGAGCGGGGCGACGGAGCTTAACCAAAGCGGTCTTGCCTGCCTCCTCGACAAAGAGGCTCAGATCCAGCTCTTGCCTCTTCTTAGGCCCTGGCCTCGCCTGCTTGAGCTGGGACAGGCGACCGAGGTTCCTGTGAGCGATCATATTGCAGGGATCGATCTCGAGAACACGGTTATATGCTTCCCAGGCCTCAGCATACCGGCCCAGCTCGGTCAATGCCTTGCCCAGGCGATTATGAGCTTCAATATCGTCGGGGAACAGTTCGATTATGCTCCTGTTGACTGCCGCGGCCTCCTCCCAGTGGCTGTTCAGGGCTAAGGCGGTGGCCTCGGCAGACCACTGCTGTTTCAGTGTGACTTTCTCCGCTAGTGGATGGTGGCCCATTGTCACCTCCAAATCCAGGACGCCATGACCCTTAAGGCGCATCTCTAACTCGAGATTATTGTATGTCGGGAGATAGCCCTTGTATGCGACTTTTGTCTCATTCAGGGCATAATGGGGAAATGGTGGCTGTGGAGGACTGCCGCTATGGTAAGGATAAGAGGGGCAATGAGCGATCTCGGGAAGATCATTCGGCCCGTTGCCGGGCCCACTCTGTGCTCCCAGTTCGCATGCGTTCCAGGAATCTGGGCATCACTTCCGCCAAATGTTGCTCCATCTCGGCTAAAAAAGCAGTTGCATGCTTTGGGTCTTCACACCAGTCCCAGCCATAGAGTTCGCGAGGCGCAGCGTCATAATCAGCAAAGAGATAATATCCTTGCTTGCCGCTGAATTCGCTGAAGGTGAGCACCCGGCTCTCGGCTGAGGGGCAAAGCGATAGCAGCGCCTGTCTAAATACCTCTTGCGCTACGATGATGATGAGATCAGCTTTCTCCACCATGAGCCTGTTGACCCCTCTTGACCTGTAGCCGGAGACATCTATGCCCTTCTTGGCCATGGCTGCGACCAGAGCTTCGTTTGGAGGCCTCCCGAAGAAAGGCCTCGAGATGGTCCTGCCCCTGCTCTTCATTCGTCGGATCAATTCTCTGGGCACGATGCCCGCTGATGATATGCTCACCTTTGCCGCCAGCTTCTCATCCGCGGCGAGGAGAAAGTGGCGGAAGAGATGTTCCGCAACGACGCTGCGGCAGCGGTTAGCGCCGCAGACGAACAATATTTCAACCGTTTCCGAATGGACCACTACTTGTCATCTGTGATAGAGTTTGCCACCAGCCCGGCAGGGGTTTTGGGATAGAAGTAGGTGGATTTTTGCGGCATTCTGTCTCCGGCATCGGCCACAGCCAGCACTGTCGAGATAGCAACAGGATTGAGGAAAAATGCCAACTGAGACTCACCCGAGTCGACCCGCGATATGGCTTGTATCGGGTCCCTGGTGTGTGCGAGGCATTTCTGCGCTTTCCCCGGGGCGAGAACGCCACGCAAAATCAGCCAGTGAAGGATGCTCACTTCGAGATCCTTCCCAGGCGTGTCACCAGGTGGCATCGTTTTCTGCAGCCCTGCCTTTTCTTTGGCCGCCATTAAGCAGAAGCGGTGCCCGTGTAGGCCGTAAAGGCCAAAAGCCATCCCGGCACGGCCTTGCTCCTCCAGGCTATGTAGCCAGCTGGCTGCGGTTTGGGAAAGGGTGGCTGATGGGGAGAGAAGCCCGATGAGCTCAAAGTTGGCCGCGAGCTCCTCTCTCAATCGGGCTAACCTTTCTGGCTCGAGGCCCCGCACCAGATGATGGGTGGGTAACAGAATAAGGCCTGGATCCTGGGAGTGGATCAAAGTCATCATCACGAAGTTGAATGCTTCGTCTCCAGTGAAGGAGGAACTGTTATTGAGCTGCTGTCTTTGATAGGTTAGGGCTGTCTGGTAGCGATGATGACCATCGGCGATGTAGATGACCTTGGTTGCGAAGAAGTCCGAAGCTGCTTTGAGCATCTTTTCCTCAGTCACTGGCCACATATTATAGGTTACCCCTGAGCTATCCACCGCGCTCAGAGCCGGTCGTTCCGCTGTCACATTGGGAAATAGTGAAAGAAGACCCCCTTCCTCATGGCGGAAGAGTCCCATTATAGGGCTGAAGCTGAAGCGGCAGTGTTGCAGCAGGCGCAGCCTGTCAGCTGTGGGACCTGGCCTGGTGACCTCGTGAGGACGTATTTGACCGCCCGAATCGTCCAACCCCACTCGTGCGATGAGCCCCCAGAGGCTCCTCATCGCGCCCTCATACAGAAAGCGATGTTCGATCAAGTAAAACGCTGGTTGCTCCTCGGGGAGGAGGATCCCCTCTCGGAGCCAGGTCTGCAAAGTATCAGCGGCTCGGGTGTATTTATTGTTGCGGCGAGAGTCTCCGGGGCTCTCTTTGCCCAACTCAAGCTGGACCATGTTGTAACGGCTTCTGCCGTAGTAGCCGTGCTGCGCCTCGGGGGAAATCTCATCGTGGGGAGGGCATATCACTGAAGAAAGGTCGCCAATCGGTTCCAGGTTGTAACGAAAACCGCGAAACGGACGCACGTCGCCCATCTATCATGAACCCCCTTGTCAACAAAATAAGTCGCTTGTTTGTTGCCACGAGTATGCCATTGCCTCCTTTTTAAGCCCGCACTCACTGCGGGCTCCCCGACTCATGCCGCGAGCGCCCGACATTTTCGCACAGTAGCGTGTGGGATGTTAAAGGAAGGAGATAGCTTTTCCCTTCACTGGGGGACGGATAATGTCAGGCCTCGTGAAGTGCATGGTCAAAAATCCTGTCCTAGGTGCATGCCGACAGGGTTTAAACTCCTCCTCAGACCTTATTTTAACACCGACTGCAACTCACTCTCAAGGGTGATAGGCAGCAATGAACTTGCACTGATCATAGGGGGCCTTTCCTTCCCGCTTTGACATGGCCAACGTAATCGGCAATAATGATGACGGTCTGGAACGAGGTGCAACGCGGAATTGGCACGAGGCTGGGATGACAAACATGCCCCGAAAGGGCTTGATAAGGAGGAGAGACATGGGCTTGACTTCCGAGATCCGGGAATATGCCC
>Ga0209427_10000704_pt1 | contig 36561 bp, 26 predicted proteins | sample DeeMarSWOR136_30_FD_187465 | JGI IMG/M metagenome (GOLD analysis project Ga0209427, IMG submission 187465) | Marine sediment microbial communities from White Oak River estuary, North Carolina - WOR-1-36_30 (SPAdes) (version 2) | ecosystem: Environmental > Aquatic > Marine > Intertidal zone >...
AGAATTAGATATTCAACTAACAATAGATGAGATCTTTATCCTCCCATACGTCTATTTCGTTTCGTATATTCTATTATATCCTCAATTACCATTTCTCTACTATACTCGGGCCATAAATCCTCTCTAAATTTAAACTCTGCGTATGAGGCATCCCAGAGAAGGAACCCAGAGATTCTTGCACCATCCGCCATTCCAGTTCTTATAATGTAATCTAACTGTGGAAAATTTTTGGTATAAAGATATCTTTTTATAGTCTTACGGTCTATGTCTTCAGCTTCAACTCCTTCATTTATCATTGTTTTTATCGCATCGATTAATTCCTCTTGACCATCGTACATAATGCAAACATTTAAGAATGCTTGATCAAAATCTTTTGTAAAATCGACTAATTCTTCTAGTTTCCTTCTAACATCTTCCGGTAATAAGTGTAATCTACCAATTATGTTAATATTAATTTTCTCATCTCTAATTACTGATTCATTTTTAACAGAATCTACGGCGGCAAAGATAATTCTATGAATATACTTTAATTCTTCAGGACTTCTATTTTTGGCATTTTCAAGTGATAAAGCGTAAGCAGTGACATATCTTATACCCGCATCATAAAAATCGAATAAACGTTCTTTTAAGTTTTTATATCCTTCTAAATGGCCTAAATTAGGATCGAGGTTATTTTTCCTTGCCCATCGACGATTCCCGTCAAGAATCAGGCCGATATGCCGAGGTAATCTTTCTTTTGGCAGTTTTTCTAACTCTTCCAAAATTTAACCCACTTAAAAATCAAACTTAAACTTTAATACAAATAAGAATATGAAAAAGATATTAAATATTTTTAACGGTTTTTTATACTATTTTTCTCCTTTAGATTAAAAAAACTAATAAAAGAAATCAATAGGAATGCAATAGGGAAGACAAGATCCAAAGGTTATTTTTCATTCCATTTAGAACGATTATGAATGTTTGTAAATTAAATTATTTGTTTTTTATTACTTTTTCATAGTTATCGACATTCAAGAAGAAATACTCTTTATTTTTTTCTTTTTTCTTAATCAATAAATTAAATTCATCTAACTTATTTAGATATTTTGTAATTGTTTTAAAATGCATATTCAATGCCTTTCCAATTCGATATTTTGTGCTACCTCGTTTATTCATGGATAAAAATTCAATAATTCTCATACATTTTTCCCTTGAAATTGTGTGAAAGATATGATCTTTTGTCTTATTTAAAGAGAATTCGTAATAACTGATATGGTGTTCTAACGCTTGTTCTCGAATTAAATTGAATTTAATTAACATTGTTAAATGCCAATTTATTACAAAGGAGCACAACTTTAACTTTTTTGCTAACGCATTCTTATAAATACCAGGGTTTTCCTTAATACTATTGTAAATGTGTTTTCTATTCGAATTAAATAGGACAGTTTTTCTAGTTAGTTTTGATCCTTCTACAATAACACTCTTTTTTATAAGAGAATCTATGACATTTTTAATGCCATTATAATTTAAATTCCCATTTACTTTATATCTTGATTTAATGTAATCTACTGCTTTTTCTTTACTAAATACTCTGTTGACTCTTAAGAATTCTTGAATTAATATGAATACTCTGCCTTCAGTTTTAGTTAATCTCACACCTTTTATTTCTAAAGAAGTAGCTTCTAGTGAAACTTCATTTTTTGAACAATTTTTGAAAAATATAAGTAAATTTATTGAGACAATTACTCCTGTATAGAAAGGAATGCTAAAATTTTCTTCATATCTTCTTCTAAATTTCTCAAGAATACTAGTAAAATTAAAATCAGGGAGATTCTCAATCGAGGAAGATTTTAATGAACTGTATGATATACCTAAAGAATATGTATCTTCAAAAATAAGATGATCAGTAGTATTATTAATATTTTTATTCTTATAACTTTTTAAACTAATAGAACTAATGTAATACAGAACTGATAGAAAGCATATTGTTATCAATAAGAATAATTTAAACTTAATTTTTTGCTGTTTTTTCATATTTGGTGGCAAGTTTTAATAATGAATACAATTGGATCCTTTTAAATAAATAAATTACATAGCCTTATTTTTAAATATAACTGGGAATAAAATTTATTGTCACAAAAACCAGTAAAAATTATATAAATATTGTTAATGATCTTGTGTTTTTCATCTGTATATAAAACCATCAATACAAAAAGTGAACACTAATTAGATTATGAAAAAAGATCCAGGTCATTTATTGCACTTTTTGAATTGATTGATTTAAATTTGGCTTGATCTAAATGTTAATTGTAAATTTTTGAGATTACATTATACACTTGAAGTCTGAAGGAAAATTATTTGAGAAAACAGAAAATATCCAAAAAATCAATTAGGAAAGAAGAAAAATTTGATTCTGAAATAAAATTCGAGAAAAATAAAAGGAAGATACCTTGGATTTTTGGAAAATGGTTAAGGAAACCAAAGATAAAATTTCCCAAAATAAAGTTCCGAAGGTTATCTCTGCCCCTTCCACCAAGATCAATAAGCTTTATCATAGCATTAACGATTTTATTCTTATTACAAACAGGAATCATATATTTAATACTCAGAGAACCTTATTCTATGGGCTTAGATAGCCAAGGAAACCCAGAATTCATATTGAATAATAATATTTATGAGGCTTACGTTATTGAAAGTATTGTAGCATCAATTTTAATGATCTTATTCTCAACTGGATTTTTACTTCTATACGATGCTTCAAAATATGTCTATAATAAGAAATTAGCAGATCAGATTCTAATAATTGGTATTCTGATGATAATTATTACATTTACTATACTTCAGTTTATACTTAATATAAAAGCCCCTAAGTTGATTGATTAAAGGATTCATTCTAATACTCTGTTAAAAATAAATATATATCTCCATTTTTGTTTTTTAGCTTTTTATGTATATAGATAAAATTTTTATAAAAAATATGAAAATCAAGTTTTACCACTAATACGAATTTGAACTGTTGATAATATGAGAAAATTGCTAATTTTTAAATACAATTCTGGGATGAAATGATTTAATTAGATAACTTTTTGAACAAATAAATATTAAACTTAATAATTAATTTTATCATCGATATAAAGGAATGGTAATTGTGAACTAGCTATGATTTCAGACGATTTTCTGTACTCAGATATAGGTATAGACTCAATTGCTTTTTATAGCCCTCGTTATTTCGTAAAACTAGAGGAACTTGCAAAAGAAAGAAAGGTTGATCCAGCAAAATATGCCAAAGGACTCTTATCGAAAGAGATGCGAATTGCTGAAGTAGATGAAGATATTATTTCCCTTGGATTGAAGGCTGGATATAATGCTCTACAAAGAGGAAACATTTCTCCCAAGAGTATTGATGCTTTATTCGTTGGAACGGAGACAGAAGTATATGCAGCTAAGAGTATATCGAACATTTTTGCTGAAATGTTAGAAATTTCACCCAATTCTCTAACACAAGACATTTACAATGCTTGTGCAGGAGGTACTCTAGCAATACTTAATGCTATTGCAATGATTGAAAAAGAAATAATTGATAAAGCTCTTATAATAATAGCAGACATTTCCTCCTATCACTTAGGATCTCCGGGTGAACCGACACAGGGATCAGGCGCTATCGCCCTTGTTCTTTCAAAAAACCCACGAATAGCAACTTTCAGTAAGAGATTTGGGAAAGTTTCTGGAAATGTCAACGATTTCTTTAGACCTCCTAATGATAAAAATGCAAGAGCTTTTGGCCAATATTCTCAAGATGCTTATCTTGATTTTCAATTAAGATCATATGATGACCTAATTAAAAATATTGGAGACTTTCATGCTGATTTTTATACATTTCATGCTCCCTATTCTAAATTACCATTAAAATGCATGCAACAAATAATCTTGAAGCGATGGATGACCCATATAAATGATTTAGTAAAATTTGAGCGAAAAAAGATAAGGTCTTCAATTCTAAAGAAATTAGATTCCTTTTTACACGATGTTACTGTATTACCAGAGTATATTTACCTAAAATTGAGGGAAAGAGGTTTTTCTTCAAGAACTTTAGAAAAACTTGCAGATTGGTTAAATTCAAATGTTAAGGCGAGGGTACTTCCTCAATTACGAGTTCCTTTGCATTTTGGCAATATGTATAATGCCTCAATTTGGGCACAGATCCTGTTTCTTCTTGAAAATCATGCTCATATTAATGATACTATCTATTTTGGTTCATATGGTTCAGGTGCTACATGTATTTCTGGTTTATTAAAAGTTGAAGAGAGTTTTAAAGAAGTTATTCAACATGGACCAAAAATAGACGATTTTATACATTTGAAGGAGAAGAAAAGCGTCCAAGAATATGAGTCAATTAAGAATGGTACTATTAAACCAACTATAACATTAGGTCATATAATTGAACACGAACAAAACAATAAGAGAGGTTTTACTCTTCATTTTTGCGATGAGGGATGTTTAATCCCAAATATAAAGGGATTAGACCATTGTCCTAAAGGTCACTCTGGATATAATAAACGATTTTTTCCTCTGTTTGCCCGATTAGAAAGTGATCCCATTACCCAACCCTATTCTAATAATCTTAATTATTTAAATGAAGGGCTAGTGCGAATAGCTAATAATGCAAGAAAAGGCTGTTCTTTAGAATATGAAATAAGGAGAGTCGAAAAAGAAGATGAGCAAGATATAAATGCAAAAGGGTTATTAAATTGGAGCCCAATTTATATAACTATACCTGAGAAATATTTAATTAAAAGGGATCGTCAAATCCAAGATCTTGCCATACCTCTTGAATAAAAATAAGCATTTTAAATTCAAAGGATTTTAACAAAATATTTCCTAAAAATCAAAACAATACTTTCCAATTCATTGGAGGGTGAATGAATAATGAAAGAATTAAAATCTGATATTTCTGGCTTTTATAAACTATCCTTTGAAGAGCGTCAGAAAAAGTTAGCAGAACTTGTTAATCTTAGTCCTGAAGATTTAAAGCTTCTACAGAATTTAGGATATTTCTCATCTAGTCAGATTGACACATTAATTGAAAATGTGGTAGGAAGTTATCAGTTACCATTTGGTATAGCTGTTAATTTCAGAGTAAACAATAAAGATTATTTAATTCCTATGGTAATTGAAGAGCCTTCTGTAGTAGCAGCAGCGTCAAATGCTGCTAAAATGGCGAGGAGACATGGCGGATTCAAGTCAGAAGAGATCAAATCAATTATGATTGCTCAAATTCAATTAACAAGCCTGCAGGATATCAATTCAGCTAAAAATGAATTACTAAGGCAAAAATCTAAATTATTAGAAATAGCAAATGAAAAAGATCCGTTACTCAATGAATTAGGTGGGGGGGCTTTTGATTTTGAAATTAGAGAATTAGCGACTTCAAAAGGCGACATGCTAATTATCCATTTATTAGTTGACGTTTTGGATGCAATGGGTGCAAATACGGTAAATACTATGGCTGAAGCCATTAGTCCTTATATTGAAGAATTAAGTGGGGGGAAAATTTATCTACGGATATTATCTAATTTGGCAACAAAGCGTATTGCAAAATCCAAGGCAATATTTGATAAAGATTTACTTGGTGGGCCAGATATTGTAGAAGGTATTTTAAATGCTTATGAATTTGCCTCGGTAGATCCCTATAGAGCAACTACCCATAATAAAGGTATTATGAATGGGATTGTCGCCTTATCTCTAGCAACTGGCAATGATACTCGTGCAATTGAAGCTGGAGCACATGCATATGCTTCATTGAAAGGAACCTATTCACCATTAACTAAATTTCAAAGGGATTCAAAAGGGAATCTCGTTGGTGAAATTGAGTTACCTTTAGCGCTTGGTATAATCGGAGGTATGACTAAGATACACCCTATGGCACGTTTAGCATTAAAAATTCTTAATGTGTCTAGCGCAGAGGAATTATCACAAATTGCAGCTGCAGTAGGATTGGCTCAGAATGTGGCAGCTTTAAGAGCTTTAGTATCAGAAGGGATTCAAAAAGGACATATGGCCCTTCATTCACGAAATATTGCTAAGATTGCGGGTGTTCCAGATAATTTAATTGAAAAAGTAGCCAGAAAATTGGTAGAAGATAAAAAAATAAGAGCAGATTATGCTAAAGAAATTTTAAAAAGAATAAATGAAGGTGAAAACCTTTAGCTTTATAAAAGGTGGTTCTATAACTCCTTTAAGAAAAATCAATGTTATGTATAGTTATAATATAGATATAAATTATTGAGATGAAATATATGGGATTTAGAGATTATTTAAAAAAAATTCAAGAAGATGGGGCTCTTAGAGAAGTAGATGTTGAGGTCTCTAAGAGGTTGGAGATCTCTGGAATTCTAAAAGAGATGGAACCAACTCCTGTTATGTTCAATAATGTTAAGGAATCTGAATTCCGAGTAGTTGGCAACCTGATCTGTACCAAAGACGTAATTGCTTCATATTTTGGAGTATCAGCTGAAGATCTTATACCTATGCTTTCCAAAGCCATATCAGAGCACTCAGAACCAGAAATAATATCAAAAGCTCCATGTCAAGAAATAATTGAAATAAATATTGATTTAGATAAATTGCCAATATTGTTCCACTGTGAGCAGGATGGTGGAAACTATATAAGTTCCGCAGTAGTGATAACAAGAGATCCAGATTACGGACAAAATATGGATTTTCATCGTGCTATGCAGTTTTCTAAAAATAAATTTTCTACTCGGATAGTGAGAGGTCGACACTTCGATAAATTTTTAGAAAAAAATGGTGAATTAGATGTCGCTTTCTGTATAGGAAACACACCCAATATTTTGATCGCGGGAGCAACTTCGGTTGATATCGGAATTGATGAATTACGTATTGCTAATGCATTAGAACCCATTAAAGTTGTAAAAGCACATTCAGTTGATCTTTTAATTCCCGCAGAAGCCGAATTTATCCTAGAAGGACGAGTTTATTTAGAAGAAAAGCATTCTGAAGGTCCATTTGTTGATCTTACTGAAACTTATGATATAGTAAGAGAAGAGCCTGTTTTTGAAGTTAAAAAAATTACTCATAGAAAAGATGCAATTTGGCAAGCATTATTACCAGGTGCACTTGAACATAAAATATTGATGGGAATGCCGCGAGAACCCACAATTTTTAATGAGGTAAATAAGGCTGGTGTTGAATGTTTAGATGTTAATGTTAACCCTGGTGGATGTTCATGGTTGCATGCAATCGTTCAAATCAATAAAAAATCTGAGGAAGACGGAAAGAAAGCAATAGAGGGCGCTTTTATGGGACATAGAAGTTGTAAACATATTTTTATTGTAGATAATGACATAAATATTTATGACCCTCTTTCTGTAGAATGGGCAATGGCGACTCGCTTTCAAGGAGATATTGATATGATAGTGAAGGATAAAGAGCCTGGGAGTAGTTTAGATCCTAGTGCAGAACCAGGAACAAAAATGACAACCAAGATTGGTTTTGATTTGACTAAACCACTTGTGGTTAAAGGAAAAAATTTTGATATTGCAGAATTTCCAAAAGTAGATATTGATAATTATTTTTAAATGAGAGATATATTTATGAGACTGACTTCAGAAGAACAAGATATGTTAGATGGCAAGTACGGAAATGCAGCTAAGAAATCTATGGAAATTTTAACTACATTAGGAGAGATATTTAATGCTGAATGCATGGTTGATGTTTATGGGGTTCAAATTGCTGGAGTTTCTTATGATAATCTTGGAGAGGCAGGACTTGAATTTTTAAACGAAATGGCTGAAGATGGTACTATTAGAGTTTTAACAACCCTAAATCCCGCGGGAATGGATCGTGAAAATTGGCAAGTGCTAGGAATTGATGAAGAATTTGCAAAAAATCAGAATCGAGCAATTGATGCTTTTGCTAAAATGGGCATAATAACAACCTGTTCTTGTACTCCTTATTTAATTGGAAATGCTCCACATTTTGGTCAACACCTTGCATGGGCAGAAAGTAGCGCTGTTTGTTATGCGAATTCTGTTATTGGCGCTCGAACTAATCGTGAAGGTGGACCAAGTGCATTAGCATCAGCCATAACAGGAAAAACACCTAAATATGGTTATCATTTAGATGAAAATCGCCATGGTCAAGTTCTTGTTAAGTTAAATGCTCAAGTTAAAGGTACAGATGAATTTGGCATCTTGGGAAAAATCATTGGTGATAAATTAGGTGAATTAGGAAAAAAAATTCCTTATATCACTGGAATTCCTTCTGCTACAGTAGAAGAACTCAAATCTTTCTGTGCTTCTGTTGCTACGTATGGTGGAACAGCTTTATTCCACATGGAGGATATAACTCCTGAGTATGATAAATATCCAAGACCAAGTGAGATTATGTTTGAAATTAGTCAACAAGATCTCAATAGAGCACGATCCGAACTCATCGATGACGATATTGAAATAGATTTTGTAAGCATTGGCTGTCCGCATGCATCTATCCATGAAATAGCAGAAATTGCAAGGTTATTAAAAGGAAAGACAGTAAAGAAAGAATTTTGGATTACGACTGCTCGACCTACAAAAAAAATTGCTGATGAGACAGGTTATTCTAAAATAATTGAAGATGCAGGGGCAAAATTTGCAGCAGATACTTGCTGCGTTGTTGCACCAATTAAAGAACGCTTCAAGGGAATAATGGTTGATTCAGCCAAAGCCTGCTATTATGGTCGTGCAAAGAATAAATTTAAAGTTAAAATTGGATCAATTGAAGCATGTATTGAGGAGGCAATAAAATGAAGTTGAAAGGTAGAAAAATCTATAAAGGAACTGTTGAAGGAGAAGCAATAGTAACCAAAGACGGAATTTCATTTTATGGTGGTGTTGACCCCGATACTGGTAAGGTTATGGAAGTTGGACACGAGCTTGAAGGACAATCTATTACAGGGAAAGTTCTAGTCTTTCCAACCGGTAAAGGATCTACAGTAGGGTCATACACTATGTATAGAATGAAAAAAAATAATACGGCTCCAATTGCGATCGTAAACAAAGAAATTGATACTATTATTGCGGTAGGTTGTATTATTAGTGAAATTCCTTGTGTAGACAAAATCGACATTAGTAATATAAGAACAGGTCAAAACATCATTGTTAATGGTTCGGAAGGAAGTGTGGAGGTAAAATAAATGGGTATTGGGAAGGGATTTGGTAAAACTATTTTATTTGGAGAACATTTCGTAGTCTATGGTTTACCTGCAATCGCTTCCGCATTAGGCTCTTACACAACTGCTGATGTTAAAGTTATTGAAGGGAATGGATGGATTGTCAATGATCAGAGACCTGCTACACCTGGTTACAAAAAGCAAAAGTTCAATGAGGCAATGCAGTCAGTTAAAAATGTAATTAATTTTTTAAAAATTGATGTAGAAACTCAAAAACTTGAGATAATTTTTGCTGGTGATTTAATAGCTGCTAGTGGAGTTGGTGCGTCTGCAGCTCAGTGTACTTCCTTGGCTCGAGCCCTTAATGATACTTTTAATCTTAACTTAGATGATGAAAAGATAAATGAAGCTGCTTATGATGGAGAAAAAGCTTATCATGGAACTCCTTCAGGAATTGATAATACAGTCTCTACATATGGTGGTTTAATTTGGTTTGTTAAAAACTTGAGTGGGGGAAAGAATACTATTGACCTCCTTCAAACTCCAAAAAAGACACCTCTCGTAATAGCAAATTCAGGAATAACAGCTTCTACAGCAAAAGTTGTTGCTGATGTTAAACGTTTAAAGGATGAAAATCCTAAAGAATTCGAAAAAATATTTAGCGAATACGATTCCCTATCAATTAAGGCAAAGAAAGCTTTGCTCGAAGGAGACATTAATACTATAGGAGACTTAATGAATCAAAACCATAAATTACTTCAAAAAATCACTGTTTCAGGAGAAATAAATGATAAATTAGTAAATATAGCTATTAAAAATGGAGCACTTGGTGCAAAGATGACAGGAACAGGAAGAGGTGGTCTAGTTATCGCTTTAGCTAAAAATGAAAAAATTCAAGAAAATATTGCAAAATCTATAAAAAATGAAGGCTATGATGCTTGGAAAACAATAATTGGATGAGTGCAAGTTTATAGTGAAAACAACTAATGAAATCATTCTATTAAAGTTAGGGGGAAGTTTATTAACCGATAAAAACAAACCATTTTCGATAAGAGAAGATGTCATAGATAATTCAATTAATCAAATAATTAAAAGTAAAAAAAATATAATTTTGATTCATGGCGGAGGATCTTTTGGACATCCACTAGCCAAAAAGTATAGTATTTCTGAAGGAGTTAACGCGCTTATAGAAAATCAAGTGTTAGGCCTTTCAGAAACTCATGAAGCTATGAATAAATTAAATTCATTAATTGTGAATAAATTTTTAGAAAAAAACCATCCTGTAATTTCATTCCAACCTTCAAGTATTTTTTTTAAGAACTCTCAAAAAATCTCCTTTCAAGCAATAGAAATTATAGAAACTGCACTTAAGCTCGAGATGTTGCCTGTCTTATACGGAGACATAATTTTTGATGCAAAAGGTTCTTTTTCAATTCTATCTGGGGATGAAATTATCTTAGAATTATGTAAAAAAATAATGAGATATAGCGTGTCAAAAGTTATTTTTGCTATTGAAAAAGACGGAATATTTGTTCAGAGTAAGAAAAAAGGGGAAATGAGTGAAAAATTAGTGTTAGAACTTAGGTCAGATGAATTGGATGATTTAAAGTTAGCTAATTTAGGAGATAAAATTGATGTTACAGGAGGTATCCGTGGAAAAATTGGTATTATAAAAAGTATATGTAGTAGAAATATTCCCGTTCAAATTGTTAATGGATTAAAAGAGGATTATATTTTGAAAGCTTTAAAATCTCAAAATTTGGAAAGTACAAAAATAAATAAACCACAAGGAAGTAAATCTGAAATTATTAAAGAGAGAAAATTAGATCACTTAAAAATTCCAATTGATTTTGATGTCCAACATTCAGAAAATTATTTTAAGGATATTAGACTAATTCACCATTCCTTCTCAGAAATCAATTTTAGTGAAATTGATCTGTCAACCAAATTTTTTAATAAAATAGTCTCAGCTCCTATTTGTATCGCTGCTATCACCGGAGGACATCCTATATCGAGAGAGATTAACGAAATCTTAGCTAAAGCCGCAGAAGAAGAAAAAATTATAATGAGTGTAGGAAGTCAACGCGCTGGATTATTAGATCCTTTAATGATAGAATCGTTTAGAATAGTACGGAAAGTGGCTCCTAATATCCCAATAATTGGAAATATAGGTATAGGTCAAATAAGTGATCCAAATTTTGACATCGAAGACTTTAAACGCTGTATTGAAATGATTAATGCTGATGTTATTGCTATTCATTTCAATGCTCTGCATGAATTAGTTCAAGATAAAGGAGATATATCATATAAAAGATTTCGTAAAAATTTTGAAAAAATTAGAGAGAGCTATGATATTCCAATACTTGCAAAAGAAGTGGGAACTGGATTTAATCAAGATACAGCTTTAGTTTTAGAAGAACTTGGTTTTGATGGATTTGATGTTGGAGGAACTGGAGGAACTAGTTTTGCAGCTATAGAATCTAAACGTGATAATTTTGAAAATGATAAATATTCACGAAATCCTGCAGAAGTCTTTAGAGAATGGGGAATTCCAACTCCCGCAAGTATATATTTTGTCCGAAAAGTTACAGAAAAATTAATAATTGCTACAGGTGGGTTAAAAACTGGAATAGATATAGCTAAATCTATAGCATTAGGAGCAGATTTAGGCGGTTTCGCTTACAAATTTCTTATATCTGCCTGGGATGATCTTAAAAACCACAAAATCTCAAAAACCCTTAAAGAAATAAAAACATTAAAGAATGAATTACGCTCAAGTTTATGGTTAATGAATCTTAAGAATTGTACTGAATTAAAAGGTAATTCTGAAAAATACATAATACTTGGAAAACTTTATCAATGGTTAAACCAATAATGGTTATATTAGTACTCTCCCCATCTTTTTATCCCGCTTTCAATACCAACGTGATCCAGAATTCTCCCCACGAAATAATCAGTAAGCTCATTAATACTCTTGGGTTTAATATAATAGGAAGGAATTGGAGGGGCAATTATAACACCCAATTTTGCTAATTTGAGCATATTTTCAAGGTGAATTGCGCTAAAAGGGCTTTCTCTAACGACAAGTATTAGTTTTCGATTTTCTTTTATCATAACATCGGCTGCCCTTGTAATTAAATTATCAGCATATCCATTTGCAATAGAAGCTAAAGTTTTCATTGAACATGGAACTATTATCATAGCATTTACCTTATACGACCCACTAGATGGTGGTGCTGTTAAATCATCAACTTCATAATTTCTAGATGCTAATCTACGTATCTCTTCAATATTGTGATCCTTTTCAATTAAAATAATTTTTTCAGCCGCTTTTGAGATAATCAACTCAGTTACTACACCTTTCGCCTTCAAATGCTCTAATAATTTGATGGCAATAATTATACCTGAGGCACCAGTTATTGCTATTAACACAGAGATTAATCACTACTCGCTTTTGAGTTCTCTTGTTTTTAGATATGATTAGTTATATTATTAATTTTATCTTAAGAAAATAAAATTAAAATTTTCTGTTTGTTACAAAATTTAATAAATCTTCAAAAAACTCGAATTCTGAATTATTAATTACAGGAGCTAATTTTTCAAGAGAAATCTTTGCTTCTTCATAAAAAGAGTTTGCTAATGCTCTACTCAAATTAATTACATCTGCTTTCAAGAATAGATCCTTTACTTTTTGGACTTCTTCATCTGTAATATTTGGATTCTCAATTAAATGATTAAGATTTTCAGCATCTTGATCTTCCAGTTTATTATAAGCATGTATCAATAAGCAAGTTTTTTTCCCTTCTCTTATATCTCCATCAGTAGGTTTCCCAGTAACTTTCGGATCTCCAAATGTTCCTAAGATATCATCGATAATTTGAAAAATAATACCTAAATTAATTCCATAAGTCGATAAAATTGATTTATATTCATCATTTACATTAGAATAATTAGCACCTATCAAAATTGACTTTTCTAATAATGCTCCTGTTTTTAATGATATCATTTCAATATAATCTTCAATAGATAAATTCTTACGATTAACCATATCTGTCTCAATCAATACACCATTAGCAATTTCTATGAACGCATTTTCATAATATTTAATAGCGCTTAAATTTAGTTCTCTATCAAACTCGCTCAAGAGAAAAGCTTCTAACCCCATGAAAAATGCAGAATCACCACCAATTATTCCTATAGAATTGCCAAAATCAATACTGTCCATTTTTTTTAGATTATAGTTTTTATGATAATTTTGAAATCTATAATGAAAAGCAGGATTCCCTCTTCGAAAATTATCCTTATCAATAATATCATCATGAATTAATGAAGCATTATGGAGAAATTCAACACCAATACTTGGTAATACTATTTTTTCATCTTTTTTAGCATTAAATGCATTGAAAGTTGCAATACATAGTAATGGTCGAATGCGTTTTCCTCCTGTTAAGAAATAGTCTTTTAATTCTGTGTAATAAGCTTTTAAAAATGGATTTTTTACTTCATCCAATTTTTTATTATAAATAAACTCTATTGCATTGTTTATTTTTGGTATGTAATCTTTAATATAATCTTTAAAACCCATCCATCGAAACACCATTTATATTAATTTTCTCATTACAATCTCTGAACTACGATACTTTTCCCATAGAGAAAGGAACTTCTTTAAACTCTCATCATTTTGAAATATCTTATCTCTTGCCTCTCTTTTAGCTCTTAATATCCTAAGGAACTTTTTATCTAAATTTCTCTCATAATAATCTCCCAATTTATCAATTCTATCTTTTTTTTCACCTATTTTGATAGATTCTATTGCTATTTCCCCCGACATCATAGCATAAGGTATTCCTTTTCCACTTATAGGATCCACAATCCCTCCAGCATCACCAACAGCAAATACTTTATCTTTATATATCTGAGGTCTTAAACCTACAGGAATTAAGTGTGGTTTAAAAATTTCTAATGTCGAATTTTTTAAAGCTTGATTAACAAATGGGAGAGAGGTAAATTTCTTAAATTCTTCTCGTGAATTTTTTATTAAATCAATTTGATTTCCCCAGCCTACCGTAATAGTTTCTGATTTTGGGAATAACCAAGAATATCCTACAGCTATTAAATCTTTTATCCCAAAAAATAAGTGTACTGCCTCATCTCCTAGAATTTTATTAATGTATGATTTAGTACTTTTCATTTCTTTTGTAATTGTTAAAATTATATTACTATTCTTAAAAAATGGCCATTTTAAAATCTTCAAAGTAGGAGAAACGACCCCATCAGCAGCTATTACATATTTTGCATTATAAGAATCTTTTTTAGTATCAATTCTGTAAGTTTCATTAATCTTCTTAATATCGATAAGGATTTCATTATCTTTGAGAATAGCTCCACAATCAATAGCCCAATCAGTTAAAAATTTATCAAAAATACTTCGCCAAATTACAGCTCCTTTCCCCTTTTTGGAAAAATTTTCACCATCTGTATGATGAAGTTCTAAGGATTCTATTACTCGACTTATTTTTTCCTCAGGATAATTAATTTCTTCTATCAATTCCCAAGCTACTGCTCCCCCACATGCTTTATATCTCCCCTCTTTATTTAAGTTCTCTTTTTCAATGATGCAAGTAGAATATCCATTGTCTGCAGCTTCCTTAGCAGCAATAGATCCTCCAGGACCGGCACCAATGACAATAATATCATAATTATTCATAAAATCATACTCTATTCTTTTCTCAAGGAATTTACCTTATAAACTAATATTTATATAAAAAGATTTTACAACTATACATACTTTTATTCGTGAGTTTATGCATAATAAAGGCTATAAAGTTGACTTCTTATTAAAAGTACAAAAATGTGAGAAATTAATATCTATCTCGTGTGAAAGCTAATAAAGTTTCAAACATTACCTAATTAAATAATAAGAGAAAGTATATTATTTTTTTAATATGGAAAAGTTAACATTTGGAAAATTACTAGAAGTTGATTTAGAACGTCAAACATTGAATGAATTATCTTTTAATAGAGATCTATTAACAGCATATCTGGGGGGTACTGGCTTAGGCACTCATTATTTAATGAAAGAAAAAACTTATGAATATGAGCCATATAGCGAAAAGAATCCTTTAATTTTTATGACTGGTCTTTTAACAGGTACTGCATATCCTTGCTCAGGGTTTTATTCAGTTACATCGCGATCTCCATTGACGAATATTTATGGAGAAGGTCTATCTGGAGGATTTTTCGGAGCTGAATTAAGAAAAACTTTGAACGGCGTCATTTTCAAAAATAAATCCAGTTTTCCCGTCTATTTAATAATAGAAAATAACAATTATGAATTAAAAGACGCCTCTGATTTATGGAGCCTGCCAACAGATAAAACTATTCAAGAAATTCAAAATAAATTAGGAAAACAATTTAGAGTTGCATGTATTGGACCTGCTGGAGAGAAATTAGTTCCTTTAGCATCAATTATGAATGATCATCATCGAGCTGTTGGACGAACTGGTATGGGAGCTATAATGGGTTTAAAAAACTTAAAGGCGATTGCTGTAAAGAGTGCTGGAAAAATTGAATATTTCAACGAAGAAAAATTTAAAGAAATTTCACAGTCATTATTTAAAGCCTTTAAAAAGTCACCAATGGCAGAAATATTACGCAATTTAGGAACTAATGCAATTGATTATTTTGAGCGACTATCAGATGTACCCCATAAAAATTGGACATTACACAAATGGAAGGGGGTTCATGAGATAACTGGTTCAGTGGTACTTGAGAAGTTGCATGTGAAAAATAAACCTTGCTTTATGTGTCCCTTTAGTTGTGGAAGAGAAATAGAAATAAAAGAGGGACCTTATAAGCTGAAAAATGGTGCAGGAGCAGAATATGAGACTACAGCAGCTTTTGGAGCGATGTGTTTAATATCAGATGTAGAAGCAATAGCCTATTTAAATAATTTATGTAACAAATTGGGAGTAGATACCATCTCAACTGGATGTACTGTGGCATTTACATTAGATTGTTACGAAAAAGGGATATTAACTCAAGATGATATTGGATTTCCATTAGAATGGGGTGATGTGGATGCTATCATTAAACTAACTGAATTAATTTGTAAAAAGGAAGGAATCGGAACAATATTAAGTAAAGGAAGTAGAAAAGCGGCTGAAATAATAGGAAAAGGCTCTGAAGAATTATTAACTGATGTGAAAGGATTAGAAGCTCCAATGCATGACCCTCGAGCTATCTTTCCATTAGGCCTCCAATATGTAACCTCGAACAGGGGGGCATGCCATGCTAGAGGTTATGCGAATGATCAATATTCTGGTTTTACAGGTTTTAATGATATCTTAAAGATAACAAAAGAAAAACCAATACGGGAAAGAACTGTTGATAATCCGCAATTTGCTAGAGATGTTGCTATTACCCAGAATTTAGCAGAGGTTGTTAATTCTTTAGGTATTTGTAAACAAACCATAACTTCTGGAACGCAAATTGTAGATAATCTTTTTGACAAACTTTTGGATGTAATTTACTATCTATCTGGGATCAAATTTAGTTTAAAGGAATTGTTACAAATTGGAGAAAGGATATTTAATTTGAAGAGACTATTTAATACTAAATGTGGAATTACCAAAAAAGATGACATAATTCCTCCACGGCTTAAATTTCCATTGGAAAGAGGTTTAACTAAGAATAAAGTGTTGTCTATTGATAAAATGCTGGAGGAATATTATAAATTTAGAGGATGGGATGAGAATGGAATACCCACTCTTAAAAAATTAAAAAAATTAGATATTTACCAATAATTATTGATTATTACTTATTTAAATGAGATAAATTATGGTTCAAATTTTTAAAATTCCCTGGGCTGCATGGTATGGAGACCAAGATCTAGAGTTGGAATTCCCAGATTCTTGGGATGTGAAATTGTTTGGATTAAAAGATGCTTCAGAAATTTCTCAAAGAGAAATTGAAAATGCTATTAATAATCCTATAGGGACTTCTACACTAAAAGAATTAGCTAATGGAAAACAAAATGCGGTAATTGTTGTTGAAGATATTTCCAGGCCAACTTCTTTAGAAGCAATATTAAATTATATTTTACGTGAATTAAATTCAGTTGGGATTGATGATGATAAAATTACCATAATCTATGCTTTAGGTTCACACCGTCCATTAGATAGGAGAGATTCTATAAAAAAAGTAGGATTAAGCATTGTAGATAGAATTAACATAGAGAATCATCATCCTTATGAAAATCTAATTTATATAGGAGAATCTAACATCGGTACTCCAATATATTTGAATAAAACATATCATAAAGCAGATATTAAAATTGCAGTTGGAACTGTCCTCCCACATCCCTTAGCGGGATATGGAGGAGGAGCTAAAATTATATTGCCAGGTATTTGTGGAATTGAAACTCTTAATGCTAATCATGTAGCTGGAGTTAAAGGCTCTACGGGGGGAATAGGGTTTGTAACAGAATTAAGAAAAGACATAGAGGATGTTTGCAAAAAAGTAGGCCTTGATTTTTCAATCAATATTGTAAGTACAATGAGAAGAGGAATAGCAGGAATTTATGCTGGTCATTTTATTGATGCTCATAGAAAGGCGATGGAATTAGCTCAAGAAATTTACTCAACTGAATTACCGTCTAATTTAGAATTAGACATAGGATTTTTCAATTTATATCCTGAAGATACAGAATTATCTCAAGCAATTAAGGGTTTTAATTTTATCTTTGGTTCTAAAAACTTCTTAAAAAGGAATGGTGCTGTTGTGTTTTTAACAGCAGCTAGCGAAGGTAGAGGATTTCACTCCTTACAAGCAGAAACAGGTGCTAAATTATACCAAAATTGGGGTAATTCTATAATTTTCAAGGGTATTCTTAAAAGAAAAACTTTTGGGATCTTTTCTACTAATATTAATCGGCAGGATATTTTACATTTCTATCCTGAAAGGACTATATTTAGTAAAGATTTCAAAGATTTAGTTAACATTTTAGAAGATATTTATGGAAAATCTCCTAAAGTGGGCATTTTTCCTTGTAGTATTCAATTATCGAAATAAAGATTTTCAGTTAAATAAATTAAATTTTCTTATTTTATTTCTAATTGATAGATTTAGCAGATAACTATAAATAGATATCAATCTAAAATCTTATATTATAACTTTAACCTTTAAAAATTTTAAAACTTCGATGTGTTAATAATGGAAGAAAAATTTCCTCCAGAATATTCAGCAAAAAAAGCTGCTGCATATAGTTTTGGACAGATTTCCTTAATTACAGCGTATCAAACGTTCACATTTTTGGTATTTACCTTCTATTTTTCAGTAGTAAGACTTGAAATTTTCTTAATCTCTTTAGGCTTTATAATATGGTCAATTTTTAATGCATTTAATGATCCCATTATGGGCTATATCAGTGATAGGACAAATACTAAGTGGGGTCGACGACGACCCTATATCATGATTATGCTCGTTCCTCTTGCTTTAATCATGTTTTTTTTATTCTTTCCTCCACTTTCTTATGGAATAGAATCATCAACATCGAATTTCATACACTTTGTCATAGTTATTCTCCTCTTTGAACTATTTTATACTACTTATGATATTAATCTCACATCTATGTTGCCTGAAGTATTCATAACAAAAGAAGCTCGTATAAAAGCTAATAATATTAGACAAGTATTTGCAATCATTGGTTTAATATTTGCTTTTATTTTACCAGGATTATTTATTTCTGATTATTCTGATCCAGACTCTCTTTTAGAATTTGCTCCTTTTGCAGTTACAATTACAATCATTATAATAATTGTCGGAATTATATTTTTGAAATTTTCACCACGAGAAAAAAAGGAGTTTCAAGAAGATTATCGAAATGTCCCCGGTTTTTTTGAATCATTTAAAATATGTTTTAAGAATAGATCGTTTAGATGGGCAATACCTGCCTTTATGGGTGATTTTTTTGTTGATACAATACTTCCAACTATTGTACCGCTATACGGAAAATATGTTTTAGATATTGGTGAGGGTGAAACATTACTTTTATCCTTATTACTTGGTATTGCTTTTATAGCAGCAGCAATTTCTATAACGTTCATTTGGAAACCTATAGCATCAAGGATTGGAATAAGAAAAATGTGGATGATATCTTCAGCAGTTTGGATTGCTACATTAGCCCCACTTATGTTTATCCAAGATAGGATATTTGGATTTATTGTATTCTTTTTAATAGGAATTGGATTAGGAGGTTCATTATATAGCAAAGATTTAATAGTATCTGATATAATTGATGAGGATGAAGTAAATACTGGAATAAGACGAGATGCCAGTTATTTTGGGATATATATTTTTGTTCTGCGATTAGCAAATATTTTTGTATTTCTTTCAATAGGTTTAGTGTTTACGAATGTTGGATGGACTATTTTTGAACCTGATGCTGTCACAAGCGAAATTGAATTAGGTTTAAGATTACTAGGTTTTCTTTTTCCAGCTATAGCATTACTTGTCATTATCTTAGCAATGTATAAATATCCATTAGATGGTAAATATTTGGGAGAAATCAAGGAGAAATTGGTAGAAATTCATCAACAAAAGAAAGCAAAATTTGAGAGATAACCTTTTTTTCTTTTTATTATTTAAACAGTTTTGATTTTATATTCTAAGTATTGCACCCTTTGACGCGGAGGTTACTAATTTCTTATATTTTTGTAAGGCTTTACTTTTTACCACTTTTTCAAATGGTATCCAATTCTTTAATCGCTCCTGAATCTCATCATCTGTTAAATTTACACTTAATTCTCTATTAGGAATATCGATATTTATAATATCTCCATCCTTTAAAATAGCGATTGGTCCCCCTACATATGCTTCAGGACTCACATGACCTATACAAGGCCCTGAAGTAGCACCCGAAAAACGTCCATCCGTAATTAAAGCAACTCGTGTAAGATTGCGCCTTAACATCAATGTGGCAGTAGTTGCTAATAATTCTGGCATACCTGGACCTCCTTTCGGTCCTTCATATCTTAAAATAATAACATTTCCATTCTCTATTTTATTTTGAGCTAATGCTTCCAGAGCATCTAATTCAGTATTAAAACACACTGCCGATCCTTCAAATTCTAACATTTCCTGTTCCTTGATTGCGGATTGCTTAACAACAGCACCTTCAGGAGCTAAATTGCCTTTTAAAACCACAGTTCCACCTTCAGGATATATGGGATTGCTTAATGGACGTATAATATTTTCATCTTGGACTTTAACTCTTCGGATAAGTTTTTCTAAGGTTTTTCCTGAGACTGTTAAGCAATCTAAATTTAAATAATTCTTCAATCTACTCATTACGGCAGGAATACCACCAGCTTTGTATAAATCGACAACACCATAAACCCCTGAGGGATACACATTCACAATAGTAGGAATTTTTTTACTAAATTCATTAAAAATTTCTAGATCTATTTCAATACCCATTTCATTTGCAATAGCAGGAAGATGTAATGCTGAGTTTGTGGATCCTCCAATTGCTACATCAATCATTACAGCATTTTCAAATGATTTTTCAGTTATTATTTGTGATGGGGTAACATTATTCTTTAAAAGTTCCATTATTTTTTTTCCCGAATCTCTTGCTAAAACATATTTCATTTGAGATATTGCCGGAATAGTAGATGCATTAGGAAGAGTCATACCAAAAGCTTCCATCAAGCACTGGAATGTATTTGCAGTTCCCATCATTTCACATGCCCCATAAGTAGAACATTGGATGCATTGTATTTTCTGATCAAAATTATCATATTGTGCTTGATCTATTCCTTTAAAATCCGCTGAAAATCGTATTTCCCAAAAACCGGGACCTCCTGGAACGCATATAGTTGGAATATTTAAACGAATAGCTGCCATTAAGATTGCAGGGTTAATTTTATCGCAAGTTGAGAGTGTTACCATAGCGTCTAATCGATGAGCCTCTACCATTAATTCAATAGAGTCAGCTATAACTTCCCTCTGAGGTAAGATGTAACGCATCCCTTCATTTCCATTCGCCCAACCATCACAAGGACCGACTGTGCAAAATTCAAAAGGAATACCTCCTGCTTCAATTATTCCATATTTGACAGCTTCTGCCAATTGATTCAAATGTTTATGTCCTGGATTTATCTCATTCCATGTATTAACAACTCCAATAAATGGCTTAGTTTCAATGTCTTTATCATTAAGTCCAACTCCTTTAATTATTCCACGTGTTACATAATTAAAAGGAGTAGTTTTGGTCCATTCAAAAATGCTATTACTTCTTTTTTTAATATCTTTTTCTTGGTTTTCCATTTTTTAATCCAATTATAAGTATATATATAACTTTTTAATAAAATAAGTACCATTTTATATTATATTTTGAAACATATTCTTAAAAATAATTCTTAATCTATGAAAAATGGATGAGAAAAAACTAGAAACAATCTTATCTGAATATTCTAAATTGTATACATGTGCAGTATCCGATGCTATTGATGAATTAAATCTTGAACCAGGATATCTTGATTCAGACATCAGACCAATGTGGGTGGGAGCTAGAATTCTTGGTTTAGCAGGGACAATGAAAATGGTTCCATCAGATGAACCTCTTGAAAGAAATATAATTGCTCGTTTGGTAAAATTTATGAGAAAAACTCCAAAATTTCCTATAATATGTGTTGATATGTCTAATCAAATGATTGCTGCGGGATTAGGACAGAGTACAAGTCGAATCCTAATCAAGTTAGGTTTTAGAGGTGGCCTTGTTGATGGACCTATTAGAGATCTCGCTCAAGTAATTAACTTAAAATTTCCCATTTTCGCTAGAGGTATAATATGTTCTTCAATTCGTAGCAGAATGACAATAGATTTAGATTCTGTTATGCAACCAATAAAATGTGGTGAGAGAGTTATTAATCCAGGGGATTTAATTTTTGGAGACATAAATGGGGTTGTACTCGTGAAATCGAATAACATTGAAGAAGTTTTGAAAAAAGCAAAAGAAATTATATCTACCGATACTTGGTGGTTCGAACAATTAGAGAGTGGAAGAGATCCAGAGGATATTGAGAAAGATAAGCCATTACCTTAAAAAATAACAACTTTTAGATTTTATAAGTGTCTGAACTAAAATGAATTTAGAAAACTTAATTGCTTTGGGAAAAATAGTAGACCTAATTGAGGAATTTACGGAAAAAAACATAATCAGAAAGAAAAAGGTAAATTTTGATAAAATTAGACTAAAAATTGAAAATTTGAAGGGAATAGATAAAGAAGAAAATCATTTGCATGTCTTTAATAGCATTCTAAAAAAATTAAAATTATTAATAAAGAGGGAAGTTCTTCCTAACATTTTTTTTATTTTTGGAGCTCATGGTGGAGTGATTATTAATAATATTGGATTTTGTGAATTTGATTCTCCGAAGTATGCTTTAGATACTTTAATACAACAAATGCAATTAGCATTTACAACAAATATGCCATATAATCTTGAAATAGCGATTTGTTGCTTGGAATGGATGAATAACAAATTTCCATATAAATTCTCTAAATTTAAAGATCTATTTAATTCAGGTAGATTCGAAATAATAAATCCTACCTACTCACAACCCTATAACTTAATCATAGGTCCTGAATCAAATCTTAAACAATTTGAATATGGTTTAAAATTTTTACAATCATTAGGAATCAAATCACCAATCTATTATTGTTCAGAGAGCTCTCTTCACCCTCAAATTCCTCAGATTTTAAAGAAATTTAATATTAATTTCGGATCATTAAGAACACGTTTATTAGGGTTAAGCCCCACGTCTAATTCGGCTCATATAAAATGGATTGGATTAGATAATACAGCAATTAATGCAATGATAGATCAATCAGGTGTTTTTAATGGAGAGTACTTTCATGGAACCTTCTTTAAAGAACTCCCGAATTTATTATTTCAAGCAGTGGCACGACCTTATATGGATTATATTGTTTATTCTTCTATTGAGGATTTCATAAATCCTCATCCCTTTCAAAAGGACGTTTGGAACATCTCAAAATTTACAGATCTTTTCGGAAAATTTCTCCTATGTTCAGAATTATTTAACATGATTGAAAAAAATGGAGAATATAAATACAAACGAGATGATTTTTTTATTGGAGATTATCTATTCGTTCTCCCTGAACTATTTCTTCAAAATAAAAAATCAGAGATAAATCTAATTTCTGCCGAAATTATAAATTACTTTTTATCACTTTTTAATGATGTAAAAAATGATTCATTTTTTGATGTATTATGGAAAAGATTGTTACTTGCTCAATCTCATGATTGTTTTGTTGTACCTTTTATTCGCACTGGAGATTATACTATTTCTCAGTTAAATAAGGATGAATATAATAAGTTAGATTTAAAACCAGGGACATTTTCTATTTCTGAGTTAAGCATTCAAATACATAAAGAAATTCAAGATAATTGTAAGAAGTTCATTAATAAATCACTTGATTTTCTACTACAAAAATTAAGCAAAGGAACAAACAAATCTAAGAATTCTTTAAAAACAATTCTTGTTATTAACCCTACACCTTATGATAGGCGTGAAATTATTAAAATTCCAATTAAGAGTGAAGAAAAGAACTTGAATCTTACTTTTGGGAAGAATAAAGATAATTACTATAATTTCGACAATTCTAATTTAAAATTAATAACAGAAATTCCAAGTTTCGGGTATAGAATTTGCATTATAGATAAAAATGATATAAATCCAGATTTAATACCTGAATTTTTGTTTAATTTAACTTTATCAAAAGATCAAAAGAACATCGATGTAAAATTTGGAAGTCAGAAAGTTTTTAGTTTAAAATTTGATTCTCAATCCTCTTATATACTTGAACTGAAGGAACATCAAAAGGATAATGTTGAAGAGAAAAAAAAATATATTGGGAGATCAAGTAATAATGAATTTGAAATAGAATTAATTCAATATAATGGTATAAATAGACTTGAAATCAATTTAGAAGCTACTAACTTAAGAGAGATAATCTTAGTTCCTAATATTAAAATTAACAGGACTATTATCAATTATCCATTTGGAATTGAAGAAACGAAAAGAACAACGATTCAAACGTTAGATTTTATATGGTTAAGAGGTTCTGAACAAAGCATTATTTATATCCAAAAAAATAGTCAAAAATTTAAGATTAATAGAGAAAATTTTGAAATCCATAATCATTTAACTAAAAATGGGAGATATGAGTATGCTATATCAATTACTGATGAAAATAATCTCCAATCTCCATTATATTATGCAATTACATTTTATTTCAAGTTATTAGGAATAATTAAAAAAAATTCATCTGATTTTGAAAAAAAAAGTGGCTCTTTTATAAGGGTCGACCCTCCAATTTATGTATCAAATTTATGGAAACGCAATAATCATTCCTTTATAAGGCTTTTTAATCCAAATAATAATGAGATTAATATTAAACTTGAAGGAAAATCATTAGCACATCATTTAAAAGAAATAAGTTTTAATTACAATGAAATATCATTGATAAAATCCGATCAAATCAAATTTAAGCCTTGGGAAATTAAAACTTTGAAATTCTAATGAATGTTTTAGTTATTTGCATCAAAAAGCTTATTTACTAAATGACACCCTCTATTTTCTTCATTTGCGAAAATGCATCTGTATTTGATATCTCCTTTTTTATTTGAGTATTTCATACATCCCCAGCACTGACCTTTTGCAAGACTAAATTTCTTTCTACTATTTCTTTTTCTTACTTCTTCACATAATTGAAGTGCAACTTCTTCAGGAATGGGCTTTTTTATTTCTGTCATTATCTTCTAGCCATGTTTTTTATTATTGAATATATATAGAATAATAACACTTTAAAAAGCTTAATAGCCCAATTTTTAAGAAAAACAATCCTTATACTTTAGTCTTTTCTTCTAATGCATCTTCAATGTACTTCAAAAACTCATTGAAATGCCCTAATTGACCTTTATACTTCTTTAAATCTTCACTATATAATTTAAGAAATTTTTCAGAAATTTTTTTTAACTCTTTATTGACTTTTTTTTCCTTAAATATTTTTGACGAGTTAGCGACAAATAGAAGGTCTTGTTTCTTTATTATTGTGAATCTTTTATTTTGTAATTCAAAATTTGATAACCCACCATCAGATAATTGTTCTGCAAATGTATTTAACGCACTCATCATAGCCCCAAACAGTTGAGGTGCATAAGATTTATCGAATTCTCTATGAAATAGGACAATTCCAGCCTTCTCCAGTATCCATATATCTTGAAGTACTTTCAAAAAAGATTCCTCTTTTAACAAAATTAAATTTAAATTATTATTAGGTTATTCATTAATAATTATTTTATTTAAATTATTTAAAAATTTAAACAATCCAATGGTTATATTATAAATATTCACTATATTATTAGATTTGAAAATTAGAGGAATTTGAATTGATTTATTTCATTTACTATTTTTTTTGTATTCTCTTGACATTTTTGTTGCCACATTTTTATAATTCATTCTAATAACTTTAATAATTCAAATTCAATTTTAAAAGTAGCAATTATATGTGGTTTTAATATTATTTCAATTATGTTTTTGTCATAGTTAATGATTGTAGCTTTGATTTCATTTTGTGGTTTTTCTTCAAGTAAATTTACAATCTCAGCATTTTTAATCATTATTTTTTCATAAAATATTAATCTTGCGTTTTGAGGATCAGAGGTTATATTATAAACTCTAACAATCAGATTATCTCCTTCCTCTGACTTTTTTAATGCACTCAAGACTATACATTTATTATCGATTTCTAGAAAACTAAAACTGGGAGGGAGATAAGAATCAAACCTTTTATTTCTAGCCTTTATAAATAAGGAGATCACTCCTGTCGGTTTTAATATAACTTTATCTGAGGTTCTTAAGGGACTGTTAACCATTAATGGAAATATTGATCTAAGGGGGTTATTAAATTCTTTTCCTCTTAAATGTATTTCCGAGTCTGACCAGTTTGGTGCTGAAGCAGTAATTATTGATAATTCAAATATATGCTTCCCTAAACACTGTGCGCCAGGAGTATTAAATTCTGGACCTGCGTGAGACATTCGCGTTTTAAAATCATCTCGAGATAACCATTCAATACATCGTAAAAGAGTGATTGCAAAAGTAACAGTCCCATCATCATTTATTTTAGCCTCATATTCTGGTAATCCTTTATTTAACACTGCAAATGTGCTCGAATCATTACTAATTGAGACAAAATCCTTTTGATGATTTGTAGGTAAAGGTTTCTGAACCCAATTATCTGATTTTGGTAACTTAACATCTCTAGGAACCACATAAAAATGTCCATCTGCATGAATAATATTTGATTTTATCCTAGTAGGAAATAAAACACGAATTCGATGATCCTTACTGTTATTTTCTAGCTCAATCTTAAGATCAATACGTTTAATTCCTTTATAGAGGGATATATATATTGTTATTTTATTATCGATAAGCCACTCTTCCCTATTATAACGATCTTCTGAAAGTGAGTAAGGTAGTTTTAAGTTAAGTCTTAATTTAAACATTTTCTGAGATGGACCATCTATGTGTGCTGATCTTTCAAATACTGCAGCATCTTCCGTTGTATACACAAGATCCACTTGATTGTCCCTTGGACCTGAAAAGTCATATTCATCACCCCAATCTCCCATATCCTCGAATTCGCAGAAATTTTCATAGACTATTCCTGATTCTTTGTCAATAACTTCAATAAAACCATTTTCTTTTACATTAATTCGATAAAATTCATTTTCTAGGAAATTTCGCGTAATTTTAAAATCATTACTCTTTATAGTAGAATTATTTGTTGATTCCATAGGAATAACGTAATATGATTTATAACCTAATGCGGGTATATCCGCTAAAAAAGTAAACTTATGACTAATATCTGAAGTCCTGGTAAATCGAGGTTCCTCTTCGACTTGATAATGTTGATATTCTATTTCTCTTCCATTGCAGTCAACTAATTTAATATTGTATGGAAATGTCTCAAGACCCGTTTTCTCTGCTATATTATTAAAGGATACAATATCTTTTCGTTGCCAAGGGAGTGGATTATATACTATTAAAACATGAAGATCTTTATATTTAGAATCAATGGTTATTAGCTCACTTAAATATAAAATTGAGTCCTTAAAAATCTCAAATCCTATTTGTTCCGCCCAATCAAATCTAGTCTTCATCTGATCATGAACTTCATCTATACTACAGCCGCATATGCTGTCATGGGGAGCATTCTTCTGGAGCCATCTTAATCCAGCTAAAATGTAATCCTTTGAGTAAGTAAATTTGTTATATTTATCAAGAGCCCAAGTAATTGTGGATGATGGTTCTGCATATTTTTCATATAAATATTCAATTTCTGTGTTTCTTTGTTTTATCCACATTCGTGCAGAAAAAACACCTGATAATAAATGTGCAAACCTTCCTCCTCTTAACTCACCTTGATATTCATTTAATTTTGGCTTATCTTTTAAAACATTGTTAACATAACACTCAAAATCAGCCTGTTCTAAATGCTGATTAGGATTTAAACTATTCCATTGTTTAATTATTTCTGGAATTTCAGGCACCGCTTCATGATGGTCAGAACCATTATTGAGTAGGACATTTGGAGTAGCTATAAATTGCTCAAATTTTTGGATAGTATTTTTAATACTTCTCAGGGCAGGTTTGTACTCTCCTTTTACTTTTTTTGTATTTAGTGAATCTAATGAGCCATAACCATATCTCAGAAAAATAGTTAAGGCTGAAGCTGCTTTTCCTGGAGCGTTCCAAATAAATTCCATATTTAACTTATTTTCCTCGAATCCATTTCCAAACCCTCTCCAAAATAATATTGATGGGATTTCAAAATTTTGAATAATTTGAGGTAATTGGGCTATATGACCGAAGGGATCAGGAATATATCCCGCTTTCATAACCCTTCCAAACTTCTTGCTAATTTGATGGCCAATCATAAGATTTCTTATTAATGATTCACCACTTACTAAAAACTCATCAGGGAGTACGTACATGGGTCCAATTGATAATCTTCCTTGTTTCACATATTTTTTGATGTCTTCTTCTTTTTCAGGTCTTACTTCTAAATAATCTTCTATGGGAATAGTTTGACCATCTAGTGAGAAACTTTTATAATCCGGATTAGTTTTTAAAATGTTTAGTAATTTATCCATCATAATTACAAGTCTAGCACGAAACTCTTGAAAAGGAAGATACCATTCTCTGTCCCAGTGAGTTTCTGGGACTATTATTATCTTATTAGCTTTCATCTCAGATCATTTCTATTCAAAATTCATAATTGAGTTTGTTAACGATTAGTTTTATAAAAATTAATTGAATATTTTCAAATAGTAAGAATATTTAATATTCAACCCATATTGGTCCAGCATAGGTCATTCTTCCATTTTCTCCTATAATACGAATTAAATAATAATCATATCCGCCTGTATTCAAGGTGCTTGGGTCAATAGGGTTATCACTATATTGATTTATATAATATTTATTTCCTCTTTTGATACAACTATTTTCATATGAAATCCCTATTATAGGTTCACTGTCTATTACTGAAATATTAACTATTGGAGAAGTTATTTTTACAGTGTGCCATAACTTTCCATTTTTAATGATTTCGATATCTGCATTCCAATTTGGAATCCAATTTGATGTAACTGATGCTTCTTTAGACTTTTGTGCAACTGGAGCTCCATCTTGAGCGAGAAAAACCGTTATTTCTCTATGTTCAGTTGATCTGCTAGCTATAAATGTCGATCCATCTCCTACGCTTGTTTTATTTATTTGAAATATTAAAATAGGGCGTCCGTGGTCTGAATTCGCATAAATTCTTTGATTTTCTAATCCGCTGAAAACCTCTTCTCTTGTAAGATTATTTACATAAACAGCAGTCAATCCTCCTGGATATGGATGTTCATTTCGGGTGTGCCATAAACTAAAAGGGCGCTGATGGCCAATATATGCTCTAGTATGACTTAAACTATGTCCCGGATGACCATCGTGTACATCACTTGCAGCATATAATATCATTCTATAGCCCATTGTAAATGCATCATTTATAGAAGAACCATTAGTATAATTTGGAGGTTTATCAATAGCACCTACATAATTTAAATCATGCCTTTGTTCAAATAAGAACTCTCCATGAACAGAACATACTTCTGCAATCTTAACATATTTTGGGTTATTATATGTCCAATCTTGAATATATGCTTCCTTAGTTGTGTGGTGTGGTAATGCAAGTGCTCTAATTCCATGTGCTGAGGTGAAATCATCAAGAGCATTCCATAAAGCATTAGGTGATTTAACATTAAAATATGAATCAAGTATTGGTGTTTTTATTAATGAATTACCGCTGAAAATGCATACGTAATGGCCTGTTCTTACACATGTCCATTCTATTCCATGCAAAGTTACGAATTTATCAGGTTTATAATAAGTATTAGTAGCAGATTCTAGACGATTGAATGACCATGGATTAAACATCATAAGTTCAGCATGATCTGTTAATGCATTGAAGTCAAGGCAAGCAATATGTTCTGCAAAATAGAACGAATGCTCGGGAGTTCCTGTTCCATCAGAAAGTTCAGAATGCGTATGAAGATCTCCCCATGCTATAAATGGATCTGAGGATGTATAATTGTTTACTATAATGGGATTGCTGTAATATGTATTTCTAGTTATACTATCACTTACTAGAACATAATGTATGCCAAGAGTACTAATACTAGCATGAAATACATGTCTTCCATTGTCTTTCCTGTCTTTAATTTCATAAGCAATATCAGATCCATATATTTGGCCTGTAAATGTATATGATTCGGGTAAATTCGCTTGAGCATTAATAATTAAGTTATAATTACTTAAATTATATGACTTTATTGAGAAATCTACTGTACCCTTATATATAGCACTTAACCGTTCAAATGTATCCCATGCTTCAACTGTAATCTCAAAAGTATCATCAATTTTAACCATAGTTGGAGTATTAATCCATAAAAGGCTTGGTGTATTATCAAACATTACTCCCAAATCAATGCTCACAGATGTCCATAAACTAATAGGAATAAGTGAAACTAATAATTCGATTGCCCTACGTTTTTTAATTGATAATCTGTCATAAACATGATGCCATTGAATTATTTTTTTGATAGATATCTTTTTCCTTTTTATAATCTCCAAAATAATTATAAATACTGAATAGGAGATAATGAAAATCACAGAATACCAAATTACGACGAGAAGAGGGGCAATTTCTTTGTAAAAATATACAAAAACTGTTACAATACTAATAGCAGATGCTAATACAATCCCATTACGTTTCCACGCGATATCTTTCATGAAAATATAATAGAATACTCCAATAATCAAACCAATTATACACCAAAAATACCAGAAAAGTGTAATAATGCCAAATCCATAAATAAGCAATCTAGAAATGTGTTTTAAGCGAAAAAATTCTCTTTTTGGTAATGCTCCCTTACTATTATCTTGTCTTGTTTTTATCATAGATCTAATAGTATATTGAACTCAATTAGTTATAAGTATTCAAATTTACAAAACAGTTGATTTTTTTAAAGATGGAAATTATTTATTGGTATTAGAATTTAATACAGATTTACCAATAACACTTGAATGTGGTTTTATTCTGAGCAAATCTAGCAATGTAGGGACCATATCTGTTGTTTTACAATATTCGAGTTCTATTTGAGGGATTTCAGGTGAGCCACCAATAATAAACGGCACTACTAAAGACTCTCTCAGGCCAATATCATGAGAAAATGGAGATTTACCTTTAGTTTCGCCATGCTCATAATTAAATCCAAAATCTCCTAAAGTAGATATTATAATATCACAAGATCTAGGATTCTTAAAATAGCGGGGAATTTGATCGATTATCATTGAAAAATTAATATGATTGGTAGCGTTAAGCCATTCTTCTATAGTGTGAAATCGATTATCAAGAATCTTTGCTGATCTCTCATTTTCATTATACTTATAGAAATCATTGCCATCAAAAGTGTAGCGTGTTTTTTGATTTCTTCCAAAACCTTCATATTCAATCCTTCCATTAGCTCTTTTTCTAGTATTATTGTCAAGATATTCAATATGAATTATTCCTTTATCTGGTTTATTATCATCGCCTCTATAATACATGATTTTTACTCCTGGAATTTCCCATAAGGTTTCAAATAGATTCAAATCTTTGTTTCCAGAAATACTTGGAGTAAATTTTTTCATCTGCTTAATGGTTGGATGATGTTGCCATGTTTCCCCCGGAAAATTAAAAAACCCTACCGAACCAAAATTGCAATCAAAATCTCCAATTCCTTTTTTAGGGATATACGGTACCAATCCTTTTTGTTGAAAAAATGGTTCGAGGTCAATTATATTTTTAACTTTATAATTTCCATGGTCGGTGATTACACCTATCGCTGTACTATCATAATAACCTGTACATTTCAAGGTGTAAATCAAAGATCCTATATATCTATCGCATTCTACTATTAAATTTAGGTAATTTGGGTGATCAAATCCTAATCTATGCATAAGGTCATCAGTGTGAGGTACATAACCGACTGTAATCACTGGAACTTCTTTATCTGAGAAATACATTCCAGCATTTTTAAAAGCATTTTCAATATTTTTAAAGATAGGTTCAACATCAAAAAATTTTTTAGCAATAGTAAAGTATGCCCCACGATATAAGAAACAAGTTGAACTAAATTTATTTCCTTCTGGTGCTTGTTCAAAAATAGTTTTTACTTTTTTTCCTATATCACTGTTTATTTTTAATACTTGCCTTCTATCACCATAATTACGTATGAAGGGAGGCTTTTTACTTGTGGCAGGGGGATCCATTCTATCAACCCAATGATATAAGGGAACAGCATTACCTTCTTTTGGAAAATATCCTGAATACGAACCAGTCATAATATTACCATAACATGGAAAAGTGATAGCAGGATAAGATGTTATACAATTTGAACATCTAATACCATTTTCTGCTATTTGTGCTATATTTGGAAGTTTTTTTTGCCTTATTAAACTGAATAAATGTTCTGCACGAATATCATCAAGGATAATTAATATAACTTGGTTAACCTTAGCACTATGAGTCATGATTATCTAATATTTGATAATAATTTATAAATAAATCATGAATAGAATATTGTGTATAGAATTTTGAATTTTAGAATTATAAAATGGAATGAAAAATTGATTGACAGATTTGTTTGAAATATATGAACCTATAATTTATTATAAAACTTCCGAAAATATGGAAGAACTAAGTGATAATTCAGTTCAATTAATAGTAACTTCACCTCCCTATGGTAAAATTAAGGATTATGGCTCTGAGGATCAAATAGGGTACTATGATTCATTTGAAGATTATTTTCGAAGATTAAAGCAGGTTTGGAAAGAATGCTATCGAGTTCTGGAACCCAAATGCAGAATGATCATTAATATAGGAGATCAATATTTAAGAACTTCTAAATTTGGAAGATATAGGATTTTATCTATAGCTAGTAAAATTATTTATGATTGTTTAGAGTTAGGATTTGATTATTTAGGCGATATTATTTGGCAAAAGATTAGTACTACTAATACTACTGGAGGATGTTCCTTAATGGGCTCAATTTACTATCCTAGAAATGGTTTACTTACATTTGATTATGAGCATATTCTCATTTTTAAAAAATATAAAGGAAAAGGGAGAATAATTAGTCGCCAGATAAAGGAATTATCAAAAATATCATTATCTGAGTGGAAGAAATGGTATATTGGTCATTGGAGATTTCCAGGAATTTTTCAGAAAGAACACATTGCTATGTTTCCCGAAGAGTTGCCTTATCGAATCATTAGAATGTTCTCCTTCATCGGTGATACAGTGTTAGATCCCTTTTTAGGTTCTGGTACAACCTTGAAAGTTGCTAAAGCTCTTTTTAGAAAAGGTATAGGATATGAGTTGAACAAGAGTTATAAGAAAGTTATTGAAGATAAGATTCAAGAAGCACAAATAGATTATTTTAAAGATTTTCAATATTTAAACTACATTCTTTATCAAAAACTAAATCGCGAAAATATTAAGATTTTTTTCAAAAAACAAGCTCAAAAAGGTATATTAATTTTAGAAAATGATAAGGGAATTGAAATTGTATTAGATTATCTCTTATTGGATTCAGAAAATATTTCTAATAGTTCAATCTTAAGAGAACTGAAATCTAAATTGGAGGAAAATCCTATAAATTATTACTTAAATGAAAAGGATAATTGGAGTACATATAAAAAGTATATGATCATTATTAATAATAAATATTCTATGAAGAAAGAGCAAAAGTCCCTTATTCACGATTTTTTTATCAACTTAAATTATACTAAAAAAGTAGAATTCTTATTTTTTGAATATTTCATTTCTGAAGAATTTAAAATTACTGAAATTTTCTTATAAGACTGCTCAGAATAATGAAATAATATCTTATCTTAACATAATTAAAAATCTCTATTTTTTACTCAGCTGATTCTAGAAATCTGTAAGCGATGTATAAAAAAGCATCATTAACATTTTCTCCTGTTTTTGCTGATGTGAGTATGTAGAAAAAATTATTCTCTTCAGCATAGTATTTTATTTCTTCTTCACTTATTACAATTTTGTCTACTAAATCTGTTTTATTACCTACTAAGATAATATTAATATCTTTTTCAACAAATCGAACAATTTCATCGTACCACTTCTTAATACTTTGTAAACAATCTGGACGTGTTCTATCAACGACAATAAATGCTGCATTAGCCCCTCCGTAAAATCTTTTCCTGTATGAAGCCATTTGAGGAATTTGTGCTCCTATATCCCATATTATAAAATTCATCTTGGTATTTTCACTTAAACTTACTACCTTCTTTGAGATATCGACACCCACAGTTGAATGATAACTATCTCTAAAAAGATTTTGTACAAATCTCATAATTAATGAAGTTTTTCCAACTTTGTAATCACCAGTAAGTATTAATTTAAGTGAATAATCTCCTGTAGGAATTTTTCCTTCTTTGGTTTTTGATAATACTTTTATGATTTCGGGAATCTCAAGTGAAACATTTTCATTTCCTTCCAATAACATTTCCACTTTGCTTGCGATATGCTCTGAATAAACCCGTAATTCTGTATCAGTAGTTGATAAATCAGAGATAGTTAAAAGAATTGATTTAGAACCTGTCGAACAATAAGCAAATTTATTATCATGAATATTTGTAATATTAATAAAGCTACTCTCACTACCAAATTCTCTCTTAATTCTTTCAATAAAAGTATCAACTGTTACCGCTATTGCCCCTAATATAGACTCGTCTTCAGCTTCTTTTTTGCTTTCAGATGTTATAATAAATCCTTCTCGATCACTTACAATGACAGATATAATCCCCTCAACATTCTTCATATAGTTTTGTAATAAAGTTTGTAAACGTCCTGCTAATGACCCCATTTGTTGAGATTCTTGTTTTTTTTTAAGACCTGGAGTTATAGAAGCTTGTAGCTGCTGAGATTCTATTAAACGATTTTTCAATTCTTTATATTTCTTATGAAATGCCATATCAAAAGGATTATCTCCAATTTTATGACTTAAGTTGACAATCTTTTCAATAAGACTATCTGCTTTTTCAATATTAACCATAACAATTGTTTCTTCCAACTGTGTTATTAGTTCTTCTCTTTCGTCTATTAGACTCAATAATTCAGCTGTTTCATCCTGCATCTCTAAGGTTTCAATTATGATTTGAATAAGTGTATCTCGATATTCTGGGTTTGTTCCATTTAAAGAATATGATTTTAATCCTATATTCCTCTCTATTTGCTCAGCATCCATTGCATCTTCTAAATCCTGTTTGTTTCCCAACGCAATAACATAAGCAAATGGTGTTTCTTCTTCCGCTTTTTGTATGAAAAATTTACTTTCTTTCACATTATTAAAAAGAGAATTTGTAATGATAAATACAGCGTCACTCCCTTTAATAAAATTATTCCACAGGAACCCTATTGACTCTGAACCCGTAAAATCTCGTAATACAAAATTTATTCTGCCAATTTTTAATCTTGCTACATTTCCACTTATTTGAGGGTCATTTTCTATAGGAAATTCTTTTGTTCTTATAAGATTAAAAATCGATGTTTTTCCAACACCCTTATACCCCACTAAAGATATGTGAGGGGGGAATTTATTTTGAATTGAATCAATAAACTTATCAAACGCTTTAAATATATTCAAATCAAGGGGTTCGTGTAAATTGTCTTTAAAAAGTCTTAGAAACTCATCTTTACATTTTATTAATTCTTTTTTAAGTATTATGAATTCATCTAATCTTGTATTAATAAATAAAAACAATAAATTGAATTCTTTATCAAGAATACAAGATATTTTGTATCTCATATAATCTTGATATACGACATCTTCAGAATATTTAGACAAAAAGGTTTGTTTAAAAGTTTCAAGAGTCTCTTCATCAAGAGCTTTTCCATAACTCCTTTTATATAAAAGATTTTCATCCCTATAGATATAAAATTGCCGTAGAATAAATTCTCACCAATTCAATTAAATATTTATATACAAAGCATTAATGTAATTCATAAAACACTAATTTTTCGTAAGTAAAAGGTAATTAATTCACTCCTATATTTAATTTTGTTTAATTAATTAAAATAATTTATGTTATATTCATCAAATAAATTAAGACATTAAATCATTTTCTATTTTAGTTTGATTTATAATTTTATGTTTTTCCTAATAAAAAGTATTGTTATTAATCTTATTTTTAACGGTATAGAATTAAAGTTCTTAATTTCAAAAAAATTAATTTGTTGTAGTTAGCTTCTAGGCAGGAGATATAAACTCTAAATATATATATCTAAAAATTCTATTTCTTCTTAATTTTAAATTAATTTTGATTTAATTATGATGATACTTTATAAAAAAAAAAGTCGAAAGAAAGCTCTAGTAATCTTGTTAATCTTTCTTGTCTTACCCTTAATTCTTACAACACCATTATTCAAACTTTATAATGAGGGTAAAGTTCAAGAGATTGACGAAACGGAAATTGATGAGGAAATAAAACTAACCCCGAATATAAATGCACCGCCTAACGCTCATTATTTTAATTATTTTAAGACTATTATAATTGATCATAATCAAGTTGCTGGGACAGGCTCTTATACAAATTTTCCATTATTACTTAAAATTTTAGATACAGACTTACATGATGATGTTCAATCGAATGGAAATGATATTGCTTTTGCAATAGATAATACATGGTTAGATCATGAGATAGAATTTTTCGACC
>Ga0209427_10000709_pt1 | contig 36444 bp, 34 predicted proteins | sample DeeMarSWOR136_30_FD_187465 | JGI IMG/M metagenome (GOLD analysis project Ga0209427, IMG submission 187465) | Marine sediment microbial communities from White Oak River estuary, North Carolina - WOR-1-36_30 (SPAdes) (version 2) | ecosystem: Environmental > Aquatic > Marine > Intertidal zone >...
TGTTCAGGTGTGGTTTTTCTTTTCGACATTTTTGTTTTCCTGCCACTCTCCCCAAATTTTTCCTCGCCACGAGGCGTGATTTAAGACAGGGAGGAGGTAAGGAAATAAGTCCATAAATCATGTCACGAGAAAATAGAAAAAGGGAGGAGCAGAACTATTCTGTGACTTTTTTTCTTATGTCTTGAATCGTGGGATTTTCAAGAAGCTTCATGAATTTGGGATTGGAGAGAAGCGCATTGATGTCTCCCGCATTGACCGCTTTCATAATTTCGGGATCTTCCAGAATTTTCTGAACGTCTGGATCATTCTGCAAGGACAGGATCATTTGCACCACCTCTTCATCACTCAGCATCCTTTGTTGAAGCTGCTGAATCTGGCCTTGTTTTCCCCCTTCACGTGCCCCTGAACGAATGATCCGGATCTTGGATTCCTCGATCTTGACGGTACCGAGGTCCTTTGACCTCAGGGTGAAGATGCCGCCGCTAAAAGAGACAATTTCTCCGTAGATGACACTTCCATCCTTTAGTTGGATCTCTTTAATTTCACCGGCAAATGCGTTAACGAGCGAGATTCCGAAAAGAAAAAGTAGTCCCATAATTAAACGTTTCATTCCCGTTCCCCCTTTTCCAAGAAGTGGCGATGAACCGCGAACTCCTAGACCCACAAGCCTAGGCTTTATTGACCCATATTAATCCTTGATCAAGACATATGCAAGGGCCCTGATCCACTATCAAGGCATCATCTGCTGCGTTGCCTTCGATCTCTCCTCCTTGCGGCGTATTACTCCATACGCCTCAGTCGTCGCTCCTCGGCGCCTTACATCTAATACCTTGCTAGGGATCAGGAATGCTACATAAGCTATTAATTTCGGTCTTAATAGCCGAATTAGACGGTGAATTTGGGAATGGCTATGCAGATTCCTACCCCAAGTCTAGTTTCTCGCAACATATGCTTATGAAATGAGAAACTCGTGTGCTGTATCATTCGTATCTTTGACATCTTTCAGATGGTGGGGTGAGAAGGGCAAACAAGGAAGGTGGACAAAACGCCATTACTCCATGACAATGGTAGAGGGACGAACGATAGCCATGTTCATGGATTCCAATTTATGACTTGGTTTTCGAAGTCTATGCTATATTCCAGGCCCTGTAGAAAGTTCATTCCAAGCAGTCCATTAAAAGGGACGGGGGGGCCTTGATGCTCGATGACGCTCACATATATGTTCTCCTTTTTTATGGGACCTGCTTGGACGTAATCCATCTTACCCACATAGGCATTGATTGATTTTCCCCCTGCAACCCGGGGCCTAATCTTCTTGAAACGTCGTAAATCTATGTTTAATTCCTCCGCAATCTCCAGATGCAAGGCGATCATGGAGGCCCCTGTATCCAGCATGAGCCGGGTTTCAATTTCTTTGCCTCGGTAACCCAGAATGACAGGCACCAATACCGCATTTCCCACCACCGGGTTACCCACTATAAAAATTCTCTGAACCCCTTTGCGCTTCAGCCTGCTTTCTTTTCGATCTTTTTCCCATTTTTTCTGTTTCAACTCCCATTCCAATTCACGTATGATCTCCTCTTTTTTGAGCTCCTGCTCCCACGCCTTCTGGGCCCGCTGCCATTCCTCGTATTTCCTCTTTTCTTCTTCTCGTCTCTTTTCCTGTTCAAAGCGCTCTTTTTCCAGCATAATGGATCTTTGCCCTTCGGGAAGATCGTCATACTTTTCTTTGTACGCTTTCACGCTGTCTCTGTATTCTAGGGGTACCTTATCGATGCTATCCGCAAAGTGGCGGTTTCCCTCTTTATCCACATAACCATAGAACTCAGATCGTAATTCGCGAGGAAAAAGGCAAGAGATAAGGAATAGAGATAAGAAAATGGATAGGGTTGTTGTTTTACGATTCATAATTGCAGCTTTGAACGAGGACATCACCTCGAGACAGCATAAGCTCAAGGCCTAACCTGATTAGAATCTAGATTTGGGGGCAAAGTCAAAATGTTCGTCCCTATAAATATAACACAAAACCCAGCCCGCCATCGAGAGAATTAGAAACGGGGGGCTTCAACATGGATTCATAACAGGCTGGCATCCTTGAGCAACTGGCCAATGGAATTCTTTATCTCTTGAGGCACCGGTTGAAGGGGAGGACGAGGATGACCCCCGAAATACCCGAGCAAATCCATGGCACATTTAATTCCGGGGACCCCATAGGTATTGACCACCCTTTCATTCAGAGTGATGAGCCTCATTTGGATCTCTCTCGCCTTCTCTATCTCTCCGGCATGGACCCTTTTGAAAATCTCAACCGTTTCAGCCGGTGCCATGTTGGAGAGTGCCAATATGCCTCCCCGGACGCCCAGCATGAGAGATGTGAACAAGACCGATCCCGTTCCCTGGAAGAGGGCGAAATCCTCAGGACAAGTCTTCATCAACTCGCCTATCAGGGCAAGGTTACCTGAGGATTCTTTAAGACCAGCGATATTAGGGTGCTCCGCGAGAGATAGAATGGCCTTTATGGGGAGATCGAGACCCGTAAATTTAGGAACGTTATACATGAGAATGGGGACCTTAGATTTGTCTGCCACTTCACGGTAGTAGTTTTCCAGATTCTCGGCAGTCATCTGCCTTTTAAAATAGAAGGGAGTCACCACCAAGCCATAATCAGCCCCTGCACTCGCTGCTAGATTCGTAAACTCAATGGTCGCGCGGGTGGCCTGCATCCCAGTGCCGGCAATAATCGTCTTGCCTTCCGAAGCGCTTGCCCGAACCGTCTCTAACGCTTTGAGGCTCTCCCGATCATTCATGAGAACACCCTCTCCCGTGGAACCCAGGACGAGATAACCGGAGAGGTCAATTCTTTCAAACTTCTCAATATTTGATTTCAGGTGGTTTACGGAAAGCTCCCCCTTTTCAAAGGGCGTCGTTAGGGCCGGAAAAATACCGGAGATAGCAGTAGGCATGGGTCTTCCTCCTCAAGCATATAAATATTTTTTTTGATCTGACTCAATTCGAGAAACAGATCTTGTCCAGACTTCATGACTTTGCAAGGGCCTCTCTGATGGCGGCTCGAGCCAGTAACCTCGTGGAGTCCAGCGTTGGGAGCGGAGAGTCGCTTGGATCCACAATCAAGGGAATTTCCGTACAACCAAGTACTGCCGCATCACACCCCCTTTGTTTCAGGGTCCGCATCACATCATTGAAATACCTTCGCGATTTTTCTGTGAACAGGCCGTTCACGAGTTCCTCAAATATGATGTCATCGATACGCTGTCGATCTCCTTCTATCGGTATCTCATGGGAAATGCCATATTTCCCTAAAGTCTCAGAATACACGGGTCCTGTCATGAGATATTTCGTTCCTAGTATACCCAGTTGGGCAAACCCTTGTTTTTGGGCTTCTTCAGCCACGGTTTCTGCGATATGCAACCATGGGATGGGGGATTTGGGTTTTACAAATTCTAAGGCCTGATGGATGGTGTTGTCCGGGCAAATGGCGAAATCAGCTCCCACTTGCGCCACTTTCCGGGCCGAAGAGAGCATGAGCTGCGCAACCTTTTCCCAGTCCCCCGCCCATAAATGTTTCATGTATTCTGATAGGGGGTAGGTGTGCATGGTCACTTCCGGATGGGCATATTCCCCCATCTCTCGGGGTGCCTCGGTGCAAATGGTTCGATAACAGAGGGCTGCGCCCTCTGCGCTGCAAGCGACGATGCCGATATGTTTTGCCATGTTTCCTCCCATCTTCGAGAACAGAGAAAATGATGTTTAGGCTGCTATAGGTTAGTACGTCTTTATTTTGAAGTCAAAAACCTGATTCTCCGGGCCAGATCAGAAATAAATGGTTTTGGCATTATAGATAGTAAGCTGTTTTGGAGTACTGGAGTCTTGGAGTATTGGAAGAAGCTAAAACCCGAATTTCAACTTGTATAAGTTCTTATCATCACTCCATTACTCCACCACTCCATTACTCCAGCATGCTTTCGCATGAAGGAGAGACCCTGAAATCCCCCTCTGGGGGGCTCAAAGCAAAGTCCTTTGATCCCATGTTGTTTGCTTCAAGGACCAAGTCCGTAATCCTTAGCCGTCTTAATCATGATCTTCACGTTTTCCAGTGGGGTCTTTGGAGGAACGCCGCATCCACTCATGAGAACGAAGCGGCCAGTCCCTGCAGTGCGCAGGCAATTCAGGGTATCGTTTACCACCTGTTCCTTGCTTCCCATGAAAAGGGAGTTGATCGGATCCACGTTTCCGCCCAGAACCCCTTGTGGGAGTGCTGCCCTTGCATCCGAGAGATCCATACACTGATCTAGGCTAAGCACCTTGGCGCCACTTTCCCTCATGGCATCTAGGTTAGGGGAGGTATCCCCGCATATGTGGAGGATACATGGGACAGGGAGTTTCTCCGTGAGGTTCTTAAGCCGGGGCAGGACAAACTGGCGAAACATGGAGGGTGAAATCATGGAGGCAGAAGCGGTCGGTTCAGGGAGGAAGATAATGTTTGCACCATTCTCTATAAGGGCTGTACCAAACGCGAGCAAGAATTCTGTCACCTTATCCAACAAGGCCTCCAGGATCTCCTGGTTTTTGTAGACCATACGCATGATGAGCTCGGGTTCGAGGATGCGGCACGCAGTGGTAAACGGGCCTTCGAATAGACCCAGTACGGGTAGATCTCCGCCACCATACGCACTTAAGTCCTTCACGGTCTCCAGAATCAGGGGCAGCCTTCCTTCCAATCTGGCGTCCGGTGAAGGGAATCTATCAATATCCTCCATAGATGTAACGGTCATGGAGAGTGGATCCACGAGTGGACCCGTCTCCAGGAAACGGACCCTGCAACCGAAGGCCTGTGGGATGTACAGGGGATCGGCATAGGCCCATAGGGCATCGTATCCCATGGATTCCTTTGCCTTTATTTGCACATTGACGATGCCTTTTGGATCCAAAGCAAGTTCAGAAAATGGCAAATCAGAAAAGTTGGCTGCAGCCCAGCCAGCGATCATTGGAAAAAGAGGAACATGATCCTTGGGTTCTCCCAGCAGTGCGTCATTAAAGCGGTCCATTGCAGAATAGGTCATGAAGGGATCCCTGTTTATGAAGTTTTGGGGATTAGTGTGGCTAGGGCGTCATCGGCTGCTTCAAGGTAAATCTCGGGGAAGTGCAGGTTATCCGTGTGCCAAGCTTGGTAACCAGAGGGCCAATGGGGGCCAAATGATAATCAGGGCCATGGCCACCATATCACACAGGATAAACGGCAAAGCCGCATAACAGATTTCCTTAATGCTGATTCCTGGTGGCGCTACTCCCTTCATCACAAACAACATCATCCCAAACGGGGGTGTTGTCATTCCCATTTCAAGATTGATAAGCATGAGGATGCCAAACCAAACAGGGTCGAAGCCGAGCGCTGTAACAATGGGCATAAAGAAGGGGATACAAATCATCATGATGGAGACGGTTTCCATGAACGTCCCAAAGACAAAAACGGTCAACTGCATGCCGAGCAGGATCAGGAGGGGGTGGACTTCGAGTCCCTGGATCACATTCAGGAGGCCTCGCGTCGCCCCCGTAAAGGCGAGGATGCTGCTGAATGTCTTAGAAGCGGCGATGATCATGAGCACCATGACGGATATTTCTACAGTGCCGATCAGAGAGGCTTTCAGCATGGGCCAGTTCAAACGCCCGTAAAGCAGGCAGACCAGGAGAGTAGCGACCGCACCGGTTGCGGCCGCTTCTGAAGGGGCAGCCACACCAAGGAGCATGAGGCCCAGCACCATAAAGATGATAAATCCCATGGGGAGAATATATTTAATGGTTCCCATGATCTTCTCGTTCAAGGAGGCCTTGGCGACCTCGTAACGAGGGGCAAGGGAGGGATTCAAAATACATCTCCCGATGATGTACACGACATAAAGGAATCCTATCAGAAGTCCCGGGATGGTGCCCCCCACGAGAATATCTCCCACAGAGATCTGCCCAATACTGGCCAAGACAACCGCCAGAATAGATGGGGGGATGAGCATGGCGACCCCCCCAATGCCTATGATAGGCCCGACAGACATGGGTGTCTTGTACCCACGGTTTTTCATTTCAGGCAACAGGACCGTGCCCAGCATGGCGGTATTTGCAATGGTGGAACCGCTGGTGGCAGCAAACAGGGTACCGCTGGCGGCCGCAAGAAGACTTAGCCTTCCAGGTATCTTTACCAGCCACTTGTCGATCACATCGATCGTATTGTAGGCAATTCTCGAATGAAACATGAGTTCACCCATGAAGACAAACATGGGGATGGGTGCCAAGACAAACGTTGAAATGGAACTGTACACATGCAGTGGGACCTGCTTCAGGCCTAGAGGGCCCATGAAGATGATGATGCCTAAAAGATCCATCAACAAGAAGCCGAAGGCGATAGGAAAGCCTGAAAGGAGTATGAAAACCAGGCCAACAATGAAAAAGATGAGTACAGCCCACCATTCCATAGGAATTCTCCCCTTAATATCTTTCAGAAGTTTTGGGACTTCTTTGATCGGGAGTTTCTTTCCTCGCAGAAGACTTGCTTTTGCGGTGCCTAATGATCCTAAGGGTTATGAGAAACTTACGGATGAACTCTAAAGACAGAAAAAAGAAACCCGCGGGAATGACTATCAGAATGAGGTATTTGGGTACGTCCACCACCTGAATATCCACCACGCCTCTCTGATACTGGCCCCATGAGACGACCGCCCCGTACCAGCAGAGTACCGCGCATACAGCGAATCCCATGATGCTGTGGACCAGATCGAAGTAGGCCTTGGAGCGTTCTTTTAAAAGGCCCGTGATGAGATCCACGGTGACGTGTTTATCTCTTTTGAGCACCCATGTGGCTCCAAGAAGGGTCATCCACAAAAGGGCATACTCTGTGAACTGGACGCCCCAAATGAATCCGCTAAAACCCAAGAATCGCGCAAAAATAGTAAAGCTAATGGAGAAGACCATAAACAAAAGGAGGAGTGCCGGTATCACTCCAAGGGCTGTCAATATTTTATCGATGGTTTTTTCCACTGATCGATCCTTCCTTCCCTCTTATAGTCAGGCTTTCCGCCTTGTATGGCAGGATATTTTTGAGGGCCAGGAGGGAAACAAGCCACTCCTGGCCCTCAGATCCCAAAATCCCTAATCTAAAACCACAGCTTGGGTGATTGCTGAGATCTTACAGCATTACTTACTGGAAATCATTTCTCTAAATTTTGGACCATTTTCAGGATCCCTGCTTATAACCGCGTCCCAGAGAGCCGCATTGGCCATGTCCGCCATTTTCTTGGCCTCTGCATCAGGCAATTCGAGAAACTGAAGACCCATTTTCTGGAGTCTCGCATTCTCCCTTGGGATATATTCCAGGGCACGCACGATGGTCCGGAATTCATCCTCTTTTGCTGAATAAATGAGCAGGTCCTGAATGTGCTTGGGAAGTTTTTTCCAGGCATCCAGATTGACCAGCACCACATCAATGGCTCCGTAGGGTAGAGCAGGCTCTATCACATATTTGGTGACTCTTTCCCAGCCCCATTCGCTTATCTGGGCTGCTGGCCAGACGAAGCCATCCACCACACCTCGTTCAAGGCCGGTATAGATATCACCCGGAGCCATCATGACAGGATTTGCCCCGACCTTTTTGAGGAAAGGAATAAGAGTGGGTGAACCGCGAAGTTTCAGGCCCTTCAAATCCGCAACAGCCTTGACTGGTTTGTTTGCATAAATCTGGAAAGGAATTCCGGAGCCCATCCTCGACAGGAAATAGACGTTCGCCTTTTCCGCATGGATCTTTTGCATAAAGGCAAAAACCCCTTTGTCACGCTCATCCCAGGGTTTTAGAACACTTGAGCTGAAACCGTCCCCCACCGGAATAATAGAGGTGTAATAGCTGGTGGCGGTAAAGACCATGTCCACCAGCCCCGTTCGTGCGGCCTCCACCTGTTCCCTGAAGGAAATGACCTCAGGGCCGCCTTTGTATACGAGCTCAAACTGGCCTGGATACATTTCAGCCGCTCTATTATTCACCCTGTCCATAAACCGCATAAAGTTCTGGACCATAAATGTGGTCTTTGGCCATGCCGTGATTGCTTGCATGGTGATCTTTTTTGATGCCGCTTGGCAAACAGAAGCGAATGAAACACCGAGGACGAAGCAGAGGCCGAGTGTGACTATGACAAGTGATATTTTTTTTCTAGACATGATACCTCCTTTATAGATTAAGGTTTTGAACTCAGACATATACCCTTTGCGTACAGCGTTTTCAAAAAAGAGCATCACCTCCTTCCATGTTTATTACATTCTGAGTGGATTATGAATCCCACTTTGACCATTCTATAAAATTGATGAGATCTCGCCTCTCTCCGTTGAGAAAACGCCTCAGGTTTTCTTCGAATATGGGAAGGATCTGATCAGGATAAATGTCACTCATCCCCCCCACGCGTGGGGTTATAATCACGTTCTTCATCCCCCATAGGGGACTATCTTTGGCCAGGGGTTTTGGATCATCAGCACAGACGTCTAAGGCTGCGCCAGCGATCTTACCCGTTTCCAGGACATGGATCAATGCCTCTTCGTCCACAACGTCTCCCCTCCCGATGTTGACCAAGAAGGCCGTTGGTTTCATGGACGAGAGCGCCTCGGCATTCACCATATGATGGGTTTCCGGTGTGGACGGGATCACGATAACGAAGTAATCCACTTCCCTTGTGACTTCCAGAAGTCTATCCGGTTGGAAGAAATGATCGACGAATTCGATCTCTCTTTTCGTGCGATTAATACCATATACCGTCATCTCGAAAACCTTACACTTGCGAGCAATCTCTTGTCCGCTGACACCCAAACCCAGAATCCCCACCTTCTTTTGGTAAAGGAGTTTTGTGGGCCAACGTTCCCATATCCGTTTGTCCTGATTTCGAACAATCTGCGGAAAGTTCCTGTTTAGTGCGAGCATGAGTAAGATGGCCATCTCTGACATTTGCGGGCCGTGAATGCCACGCATGGAAGTCATGATCACGTCCTCTCTGAGAGAGGGGAGCTTGAGGAAGAAGTCCACCCCAACAGTCATGGCCTGTATCCACTTTAACTTGGATGCCCTTCTCATAGGCTCGTCGGTGATCTTGATGGCCATCAAGATGTCTATCTTCTCAATAAGCTCTCCAATTTCTTCTTCCTCAGAAACCGCATGAATAGAGACCTCTGGAAACTGGGATTCCAATTTGCTTTTGTAGTAGTCTGCGAACTGATCCAGTATGAGCAGATGCATTGATGTTCCTCTCCTCTAACAGATTGCTTCCAATGGGGTGTTTTTTATCATTTCTGTCATGACCGCCCCGCACAACCACCCTTTCAGTCGCTACAGAACAATAATTTCCTTTGGTGTCTTGTGGAGGCAAAGACTCACACCCCCATCCTCCACAAGGTAGTTGTCAGTGATGCCTGCCCAGACCCGCTCATTAGTGGCCGTTGGATGGACGGTGAGATTCATGCCCGTCTTTATCTTCATGGGTTCGTCATATCGAATGAGGGGTCGCTCGACAAGGTCGTAACCCTGACCGTGGGCATAGAGCCGCCTCTCAGGGAAATATCCGTTTTTCTCGAGAAATTTGTTATTTGCGTTCCAGATATCTTTTGGGTCCGCTCCAGGCTTTAACAGTTGGAGGGATAGTTTCTGTGCGTCCAGGGAGATACCAAAGGCATCCCGCAATTCTTGCGGAGGCTCTCCAATGGAGAAAATCCTCCCCAGCTCGGTGTACAGCCCGCCAGGTCCATTGACCTCGATGAGGACGGAGACCTGGTCCCCCTCCTTCATCACCCTGTTTTGGAAATGACGGGGCTGGAATGGAACAGGAGCCCCGTGAGGACCAGAGCTAACAAGGATCAATTGCCGTTCGCTCCCGTTTAAAGCTGTGAAATGCAGCGCTTCTGCATAGATCTCGAAATCCCTTCGTCCAGGCCTGATGGACTTTTTCACGTGTTCCATGGCTGCATCTTGCATTTGGGCGGTCTGTTTGATCAGCTCAATTTCTTCCTGACTCTTTATTACTTTAATCTGATCGAGCTGTTCTGTGACATCCAGAAACTTTGACCCATTCAGATGTTTGATCAAGACCTCGTAAAAATTAATAGGGATGAACGATCGTCCCACCAGTCCGATGGTCGCCCCTTTCTTCTCTTTCAAGACCTTGACGGCCAGTTCGGCATCATAGGTGCTCGTATAATGGGCGGATGGAAAATAGGGTGCTCCTAATCTATTTTTCACACCCCGCACGGCCCACGGCGGAGGCCCCGGGTCGCCCGGTGGCGTAGCGCCGCAGGATATGAGGGTCATCTCGTCATCTACGGGGAAGATAACGGTGTAAGGATAACTATGGCGTGCGGGAATATCCGTGAACCATTTCACGTATCCACCCAAGAACTCCTCGTCGTTGCGCATGATGAGAAAATCGATTTTATTGTCGCGCATCATCTCCCGAGACGCTTCCCACCTGCGTTCAAGCTCGGTGGTGGAAATACTCGTCACCAGTTTTTCTTTGGGATCCTCCATAAACCTGAATATCCTTTCTGAATCAGATCGAATTAGTCATAGGGCAACACGTGCCCCATCGTTTGCCGTCCATTTCGGTCTGCAAAAGGGAAGTTTGCCCTGAGATGAGAATTTCTATCTCTGTAACCCAATCGGTGCATTTTTGGCAAGGCATTTTATGAAGCACTGATTGACTCTCCTTTCCATCCTCCGTAGCCCCGAAAACGGGATCTCCACTTCGCTCCGACAGGCCAAAGCGCCCGTCCTCCGTAGCAGACTACTGTGGAGGATGGAGAGGACGGGCGCACGGATGCCCCACGCCTTGGCGCTTCTATTCAGGGCGTGCTGATAGGTCGTGTGGACCCGAAAGGGGAGTTATTTTGCTCTTGCTTCTATGGTACAATCTATATAATAGGCTGTCGGAAAACGTCCATCTGCTGCGTTACCCTCATCCCTCGTCACTGCGGCGTACTTCTATGTACGCCTCATTCCTCGGGATTTCAGAAGCCTTGCATCTGGACATTTTCCATCAGCCTCTCGGAAGCCGGTTTTTCGACAGTTTCTAAGGCATTCAATACGGGGGAAAAATCAGAAATTTTTTCAGGAATTTGATTTGACAGTTAGGCATTCTAAAGCCAAAGGCATGGACATTCCAGAATTCATTGAGACCATGATTGAGCGACTGCATGCTTCCGGCCACAAGGCATATATCGTTGGCGGGGCGGTGAGGGATTATTGCTTGCAGCGGAGGGTGACTGACTGGGATTTGGCCACCTCTGCAACGCCAGAGGAGATGGAGTCCGCATTCCGAGATATCAGGAGTTTCTCCTTAAAGCATGGAACGCTCACTCTTGTTCATTTGGGCCGGTGTTACGAGCTCACCACCTTCAGAGGTTCAAAGGGCTTTGGCGCCAGCATAGAAGAAGACCTGAGACACCGTGATTTTACCATAAACGCCATGGCCTATGATAAGGACCGCAGGAAGGTCCTGGATCCTTACGGGGGGAGAGATGATCTCTTGGGCCGGTTAGTGAGGGCTGTGGGAGACCCGGTAGAGAGGTTTCGCGAGGATCCGCTCCGTTTACTAAGGGGTGTTCGATTGGCCACTGAATTGGAATTTCGAGTAGAATCAAAGACCCTGGAAACCATTTCTATGATGGCCGGACAATTGGATGCTGTGGCGCCAGAGAGAATAAGAGAAGAGTTGTTGAAGATCCTGCTGTGCAAAAGGCCGTCGGTCGGCTTCAATCTCATGCTCAGAGCAGGCCTTCTCAGACAATTTCTTCCCGAACTCCTCGAGGGAAACCGAAAAAAACAGAATTCTTTGCACAAATATACGATTTACAAACATATCATGGAGACCATTGATAACATAGAGCCAGACCCTGTCCTGAGGCTGACAGCCCTCTTACATGACATCGCCAAACCCCGGGTGAGGAAGAAAATAGATGGGGAATTCCGCTTTTTCGGACATGGGGAGGAGAGTGCCAGGTTGGGCAAAGAGATCATGGAGCGTCTCAAATTTAGTCATGAGATGATAGGTAAAGTGACAAACCTGATTGCCCATCACATGAGTATGGTGGGGTATAATGCCGCGTGGAGCGATGGGGCGGTGAGACGCCTGATCAAACGCGTCGGAAAGGAAAACATTGAACATCTCCTTGCCTTTCGCAAAGCAGATATTTTGGCCCATGGCCTGAATGATGAGAAAATGGATCGGTTCCTGGATCTTCGAGAGAGGATAGGAGGCCTATTCGACAGGGATCTTGTTGTGAAAACCAGAGATTTGGCCATTGACGGGTATAACGTGATGAAGATCTTAGGTCTGTCGGAGGGCCGTGAAGTAGGAAGGGTTTTAGATCAACTCGTTGACATGGTAACGGATCATCCTGAGTTGAATACGAAGGAGGAACTCATAGGTCTCCTCAGAGAAATGAGAAATCGCACAGACGTTGGCGGCTGATTCTCGTTGCAAACTCATACAAAAGCATTTGATATTGTTAAAATTGTCATTGCGAGCGACTCCGGAGGGTAGGGCTTCCAGGCTGGCCTCCGGCTTGAAGAGAGGATAGAGCATGCGCCTCAGAGAGCTTGGATTGTCTAATGCATAAAAGAGGTAAACTAATCTTGTGAAGGAGGATAGAGAAATGGAGGAGAAGAACGGAGCGAGGAGGTGTTTTATAGGCGTGCTTTTTATTTTGATGGCCTTCACCTCCTGTGCCACGATTCCCGAGCTGAAGGTGACTTATCAGCTCCCAATGAGGTCGAACGCATTGAAAGGGAAAAAGGTATTTATCGGGTTCGAAGATGCGAGAAAATCAAAAGACCTCATAGGAAAAGGTGCCCAAGAGCCGTACAAGAATTTTTCAGGAAACATCACGCTTTTTTTTGCGCGCGGTGATGAAGAGGGCTTCAAGATCGGCGTGTACCATATTCCTGCCCTTTTTAAAGAGGTCTTCAAAGAGAGGTTGGAATATCTGGGTGTAGAGGTGGTTTCAGAGAGGCAAGAGAGTGAGATTGAAATGGTGATTGTGCTCAAGGATCTCCTTTTGGATCTGGTAGGCAGGGACTGGGTCGTCACTATGGATTACGAGGCGAAGTTGATGAAGGATGGGGAATTCCTCGCCAGCCAGACGATCAGTGGCCAGGCAGAGCGTCTCAAAGTGCTGGGTCGTCGTGATGCGGACAAGGTTATGGGGGAGATCTTCTCGGACGTGGTCAACAGGCTGGATGTGCCCAGGCTATTCCAGCAGGCAGGGTTGATTTGAGTGACAAGTGACGAGTTGTTGGTATACTTTTCTGCCATTTTATGATATAAATCGATGTGTTACCTGATGAGGGGAGTCTTTATTGTTCAAGTCGAACCGGTTGCCAGAGAAGGAAGATAGAGGTCAGGGCCATGTGAAGGAGCATGGCTTCTCCGGTTGGCTCAAAGCCAAAGTTCTGGGAAAGGAGAAGGAACCCAGTCCTGTCGACACTCAATTCCTTGCGGACCTCTCAGATCTTGATACCGTGGGACGATATGAGATCGTGGGAAAACTGGGCCAGGGCAGTGTGGGTGTGGTTTATCAGGGGAGAGACCCCTACATTAATAGAGATGTGAGCATCAAGATTGCCCGGCCTTCCCGCAACGTTGTGGGGGAAAAGGCAGACAGATATCGAGAGCGGTTTTTCTTAGAGGCACAATCGGCGGGAATGCTCATGCACCCCAATATTATCGCCGTCCATGATGCGGGCATGTACCGGGATTTTTGCTACATCACCATGGAATACGTGGATGGACCTACCCTTGAAGTCTATTGTAAAAAGGATAATCTTCTACCCGTCAGTAAGGCTGTTGAAATCATGTTCATCGCCTGCAAAGCGCTTGATTATGCACACAAAATGGGCGTTATCCATAGGGATATCAAGCCCTCGAATATCATGCTTACGCAGTCAGGATCTGTGAAAATAGCCGATTTCAGCATCGCCCAAATCAAGTCTGAACAAACCATTTCAAAGGGCATTATTGGGTCGCCGAGCTATATGTCTCCAGAACAGGTGAAGGAGGAGCCCGTGGAAGAAAGGAGTGATATCTTCTCTTCAGGCGCCGTTTTGTATGAGCTTCTAACGGGTCAACAGGCCTTTCCTGGGGATAATTACTTTTCCATTATGTACAAGATTACCCATGAGGATCCAGTTTCCATTCGCGTCATACGCCCCGAAGTCCCTGAAATTTTAGAAAAGATCGTGCGAAAAGCGATGGCCAGAGATCCCTCAGATCGTTATCAGACATGCATGGATTTTGCTTACGACCTGAGGGTGGCCATGCGGGGCATGACGGGGACCACGAGAAGTGAGAAGGTTGAGGATGTGGTCGATTACGTGTTTAATGTGCCATTTTTTGAAAATTTTGAGAGAGATCAAGTTAAGGAGATTCTTAACGCGAGCAATATGATAAAGGTTCGAAAGGGTAAGGTGGTCGTGGCTGAAGGGGAGATAGACGATTCCTTCTATATCATCCTTAGTGGGAGGGCAGCAGTCCAAAAGGAGAATAAGAAGATCGCGACGATTGGTCGTGGTGAGTGCTTTGGAGAGATGTCCTATCTGAGCGGGAAGGCCCGCATTGCAACGGTTTTGGCTGCTACGGATTGTATTTTGTTGAAGATCAGCGCCACCTTACTGGACAAAGCCTCGGATTCCATGCAACTCCTCTTTTTGAGAAATTTTGCCCTGACTCTCATTCGACGGCTATCCAAGGATATAAACAATTAGCCCCATCTTCTTGGAACGGCCATGTCATCCCTAATTTAACGTATCGGAAATCCTGCAACTCATTGAATATGGGGGGTGTGGAGGTCTCATTCTTTACCTCGCACATGCCTGCCAGCAGTCAGTCTAGCAGTCTGGAAATCATGGAATCAAAGAAGAAGATCTTTCTGATCAGCCTGGGTTGTGCGAAGAATCTCGTGGATAGCGAGAACGTACTCGGTCTTCTCAAGACGAACGGCTTCCCCCTTGTATCGAGCGTGCAAGAGGCCGATGTGGCCATTGTAAATACGTGCGGATTTATCCAGTCAGCGGTAGAGGAATCCATTGATACCATCTTGGAAGTGGCCGAGAAGAAAAGGAGGGGAGAACTGGAAGCCCTCTTTGTTATGGGCTGTTTTGTCCAGCGCTACGGCTATAAGCTTTTAAAGGAAATTCCAGAGGTAGATGGATGGTTGGGTACGGGTCAAATCCATAAAATCCTAGATATCTTAGAGAGAGGGGCCAAAGGCCCCCCATCGTTCCTTATCAGCAGGCCAACCTACCTGGCTGACCACAGTGTGCCGAGGGTTCTGACGACTCCCTTCTATACGGCTTATCTCAAGATCGCAGAGGGCTGTTCCCACAGGTGTTCTTACTGTACCATTCCCCGCTTGAGGGGTCCACTCAGAAGCAGGAGTTTGGCGTCTCTTTTAATAGAAGCTGAAAATATGGTCGGGCTCGGTGCCAGAGAAATCAATCTCATTGCCCAAGATACCACCATGTATGGTAGAGATCTGAAGGGAGATGTCTGTCTTGAAGATCTGTTGGAGAAGTTAATTCACATTCAGGGTCTGCGCTGGATCAGGATGCTTTACGGCCACCCGCAAGGGATTTCTGATCGCCTATTGGAACTCGTGGATGGTGAAGAGAGGATCTGTCCCTATCTTGACATTCCTTTCCAACATATCAACGAAAAAATCCTAAAGGCCATGGGAAGGCGCTTTAACAGGGAGACCCCGTGGCAATTGGTCGAGAGAATCCGGTCCAAAGCCCGGCAGATCAGTTTGAGAACGACGGTTATGGTAGGGTTTCCTGGAGAGACAGATAAAATATTTGATGAACTCTACGGTTTTGTCAAAGCGGCGGAATTCGAGCACCTGGGTGCATTCATCTTCAGCCCTGAGCAGGGGACTCCTGCGGCAAGATTTGAAGATCTTGTGGAGGAAAGGGTGGCAAAAGAAAGGTTAGAGGCCATAATGCGCCTCCAAGCAGAGATCTCAAGGAGGAAAAACCAGAGGATGGTGGGTCATCGTGTTTCGGTCCTCGTAGAGGGAGTAAGTCCTGAAACGGACCTATTATTAAAGGGGAGGACGGCGACCATGGCTCCAGATGTGGATGGCCAGGTCTTGATCAATAAAGGGGAAGCCGTGATCGGGGAAATCACACCCGTGCTCATCAGAGAGGCCTATACTTATGATCTCGTGGGTGAGATTACCTAATGGACCATCAAACCCTCATCTGCCACTCGACAAGCCGTTCGACAGGCTCACGGTCCTGAGCAAGGTCGAAGGACTCACGGCCCCTCGCATCTAATGTCTTTCTGGTGATTAGGAATCCCCAAATTCGCCCATTTCGGTAGGGATAGCCGAATTATGGAGGGTGGATTTTGGGTGTAATTCAATAGTTGGATTTATATTAAGAATATATTATAAGGGAAAATAGTCGGAAAATTTCACGGACAATTTTGTGGTTAGGGATTGTCATCCTCATTTCAGGCCATTTATAAACTTTGAGATCATTAGATCACTTGTACGCCATGGACCCAGACCGGATATTTTTGGGCCAGTTCAACGATCATTTTGAGAAAATAAATGATGAACTGGACAAAACGCTCAGCACCCACGTGCCTCTTATCGAAAGCATCGGCAGTCATTCCCTTTTAGGAGAGGGGAAGAGGCTGCGACCGCTTCTCTTTGTGCTGGCATGTCGGTTGTGCGGTTACCAGGGAGAGGATACTTACCGTTTTTCAACCATCTTTGAGTATATCCACACGGCCTCTCTTCTCCATGATGATGTTATAGATAATGGCCATATCCGCAGAAAGAAGCCGTCGGTCAATCATGTGTGGGGAAACTCGGCCGCAGTCTTGAGCGGGGATTTCCTGTATTCAAAGTCCTTTTCTTTAGCCGTTGCCTGCAAAAACCTAGAGTTTTTGAAGGTGCTTACCGATACAACGACAAGAATGGCCGAAGGACAGGTCTTGGAATTGGTGCACACGCATAATTGGAATATCACAAAGGATGAATATATGGAGATCATCATTTCCAAGACGGCAGTGCTGATTTCCGCTGCCTGTGCCTGCGGCGCGATCATCTCCGGGGCCGAGAGACGGACGGTGGATCATTTGGCTCAGTTTGGGTTCAATTGCGGTGTTGCCTTTCAGCTCATGGATGATCTCTTGGACTACACCTCATCCCAGAATGCGTTCGGAAAACCCGTCGGGAAGGATCTAAAGGAAGGCAAAATTACCTTGCCTCTCATCTACACCCTGCCCAGCATTGAAGGGACTGAAATCGAAAGACTTGAGGATCTATTTAGGACTCAGAAGGCTGATGACGAAGATTACAGGAAGCTGATCAATCTGGTGAGGAATAACGGGGTTGTTGACAGGATTCGATCTGAAGCCAAGATTTATGTGGATAGGGCTGCCAGGTTCTTGGATCCCTTTCCCACGTCTCCCGTGAAAGGGAATTTGACGGACCTTAACAACTATATCGTTGAGAGAAACTTTTGATTCCTACCCCCCAGCTCTTCAGAGCAGAGAGCTTCACTTTCCAAAGGGACAGACTGGATATCTGCACTGATCACAGTCCAAACAGAGCCCCCCGTGTGCCAAGGACGCAAAATCCCGCCTGGTGAGGCTTTCATCTGCCAGAACTCTCGGCAAAAGAATGTCAAAGACCGTGGCATTATGGTAGATCACACAGGCGGGCAATCCGAGAACGGGTGCATCTCCAAGCCGTCCGTAAAGGAACATGGCCCCAGGAAGCACGGGGCTCCCGTAGACCACGTCCACGGCCCCTGCTTCAACAATAGCCATCCGACTCACATCATCAGGATCTACGCTCATGCCTCCTGCCACCAGGATGAGGCCCAATCCTTTGTCCACAAAACGTCTTATCCCTTGGACGATGACATCCTTGTCATCAGGCGCAAAAATAGTCTCCTTTAGGGTGCACCCATAGGAGCTCAGTTTTTTCCTGATGAGGGGCGCGAACTTGTCCTCAATCCGGCCGTAATAGACCTCATTGCCTGTTATAACCAATCCTACATCGGCTTGGGTAAGCTCTTTCACCAAGAATACCCCTTGAGCATCCTCTGCTATCCGGACCGCCTTGTTGAGCGAGCGTTCGTGAATGACCAAAGGGATAGCCCTTGTGGCCGCGACGATCTCACCGGCCCCAACCAAGACATTATTATGCCTGGAGGCGCAAGTCACATCAGAGACCAGATTGAATTCAGTGAGGGCTTCCACATTCACCTTGAGAAGACCCCTGTGGGCCGATTTTAATGCTATTTTCCCTTCAGAGGGCTGTTCATCAAAAACAATCCCAGGCCCAGCCAGGGCTCTGGCCAGTCTAATGGCCGCCTCATCCTCGTGGACTTCGCCGGGCCCAATCTGTAATACAAAAAGATGTTCTTTGCCCAGCCTTCTTAAATGGTCCAGGTCCTCTTTTTTTAGGATGTGCCCTTTTTTAAAGGCAGCGCCTTTGAATTGCCCTGGTCTTATTTCTGTAATGTCGTGGGCTAAGACCTTGCCAATGGCCTGGTCAAGAGGGATTGCTTTGGTCGATGACTTATATTTATGGTGCATAAGTTGATTTCCAAACCGATGGATTTCCGTTCGAGGCGATCGCGACCACATGCCTGAACCGCGCTCCTGTATTTTTTTATGCCACGAATCATTATAGATGTAAATACAACAAATCCCTTCCTAAAATGAGTTCTCCTGAATAGGTCCTGCGACATTGTTTGGCGATATCAGTGGCCAAGACTTCAGGATAAAAATGGATGAGCAGGAGTTTGTTCACCCCGGCTGAACAGGCAATCTGACCCGCCTGCGAAGGGGTTAGATGCCCTTCCACTTCTTCTCCGTCAGGAAATGAGCATTCCAATATGAGCAGGTCAGAGCCTCGGGCCAGGTCAACAATTTCAGGACAGAGGCCCGTGTCGCCGGAATAGACAAAACTCTTTCCTGACGGAGCCACGACGCGGTATGCAAGGCTCTGCGCCGTGTGTCTCACGGGTTGTGAAATAATATCAAATGCTTCGTACTCTCTTTTGGATCTCTTTTGGATCTCAAGTTCCTCCAGTTCCATGATTTCCGAGGGCATGGTCAACCATTTCCCATAGGCTTTCTGGATTTCTTTAAAGAAATCTTTGAATCCTTGAGGTCCTGTAATCTTAAATGGTTCTCTTTTTTCCAAAATGGGGGGATGACGCGTGGCAAAAAGGAAATGGATAAGGTCGGCCGTATGGTCCGGATGAAAATGGCTGATAAAGATATGACTGATTTTTCCATGGTTGATCCCAATGCGGGAAAGCTGACGCAAAGCCCCTGGTCCCACATCAAAGAGCACAATGCGCTCATCCAAAAGCAAGGCCAATGAAGGTGAACACCTATCCACTGCAGGCTGACCCGTTCCTGAACCCAAGATGATGAGTTTCATATTTTTCCTCATCCTTCTCGAAGTATTTGCTCTGACTGAAGGACCCAAGTCCTATAGATATGTTTAGGCTTCACTGCTGATTTCGGTGCTGATCATACATCAATAAGGCATATTTTTTCAATCACTTATCCAAGAAAACCCCACGTCGGAAAGAGTCCTATTATTTTTTTCCAAGATTTTGAGAGCTTGTATCCGTTTTTTCTTGACACGTGTGGACAATCGGTTATAAGAGAACTCTTTGTTAAAAAATGCACAAAGTGTCAACGCGTCCCTTTTAAGTCGCTTAGGAACTTAAAAAACCTAATTATTACAAGGTGTTTCAAGAGCGATTAACTTTGGAGCGTTCCCATTTTTGTCAATTTGAAACGCTATTTTATATGGAGAAAGGAGGTGCAAAAGAAAGAGAGTTACTGACCATTCAACACGATGTTTCATGTCCTTTAATTTGTTAATTCAGGAGGTGTAATAATGCCAAGTTATGTGATTGTAGAAAAATGCGATGGTTGTAAAGGGCAAGACAGGACGGCTTGTATGTACATCTGCCCCAATGACCTCATGGTGCTGGACGTGGATGGTTCAGCCGGTTACGGGGAGATGAAGGCATACAACCGCGATCCTCAGATGTGCTGGGAATGAATGTGCTGTGTCAAGCTCTGCCCCCAGCAGGCCATGGATGTCAGAGGTTATTCTGATTTCGTGCCCATGGGCGCAAGCGCGACACCCCTCAGAGGTACTGAGGACATTATGTGGACAGTGAAATTCAGGGATGGTTCCATCAAACGGTTCAAGTTTACCACCAGGACCACACCTGAAGGGGCAGCCGATCCGCTAGGCGGATTTCAAACTCATGACGATATTAACAGCCAGGCTCTGGCAACCGAGCCGGCATCCCTGGGGATGGATGCAGTCCCCACGAGATCATAAAAGGAGGTAATCTGATATGCCAGTTACTGCAGATTTTGAAACCGTAGAAGTGAGCAGTGACCTCCTTATTCTCGGTGGGGGGTTTTCTGCATGTGGTGCGGCCACAGAGGCCGCTTACTGGGCCAAGAAAAACGGCTTGAAGGTGGTCATGGTGGACAAGGCGGCCACTGACAGGAGCGGTGCCGTGGCCATGGGCCTTTCGGCCATCAACCAGTATGTGGGCATTGGGGCTGGTGACAACACGGCCGAGGAATATGTTCAGTACGTGCGCCAGGACTTGATGGGTGTATCCCGGGAAGACCTGGTCTACAATATCGCCCGTCATGTGGACTCCACGGTCCATCTCTTTGAAAAGTGGGGCCTTAATATCTGGAAGGACGAGGAAGGCAAATATGTCCATGAAGGCCGCTGGCAGCTCATGATCAATGGTGAGTCTTACAAGATCATAATCGCTGAGGCCGCCAAGAATGCCCTTAACGATGCGGGCGGCGAACTGGTCGAGAGGGTTTTTGTTGTTGAGCCTCTCATGGACGGGAACAAGTGTGTGGGAGCCGTGGGCTTTAGCACACGCGAGAACAAATTCTATGTATTCAAGGCAAAGGCCGTTATTGTGGGCATGGGCGGTGCGGTGCACGTGTTCCGGCCCAGGTCTGTGGGGGAGGGTTTTGGCCGTTCCTGGTATCCGCCCTTCAACTCCGGCTCCAGCGCCTATTTCACGATCAGAGCGGGTGCGGAGATGACCTGCCAGGAGGTCCGTTTCATCCCGGTCCGATTTAAGGATGGATACGGTCCTGTGGGTGCATGGTTTCTCCTTTTCAAGTCCCGTGCCGTAAGCGCCGTGGGTGGCGACTATATGGTTGAGCATGCGGATGAGCTGGAGAATTGGAAGCCATACGGCCTTGCAAAGCCGATTCCGGCCAACCTGAGGAATTACCTGGGTATGATCGATACGGATGCAGGCAAAGGCCCTCTGTATATGGAGACGGACGAGGCCATTCAAAAGATAGCAGAGGAATACAAGGACGATCCCAAGGCCTTTAAGAAGAAGATGAAGGAACTGGAGAGTGAGGCATGGGAGGACTTCCTCGACATGACCATCTCTCAGGCCATTCTCTGGGCCGGTTTGAATGTGAAGCCCGAGGAGAAACACTCTGAGATCGCAGCCTGCGAACCCTACTTTATCGGTTCGCACTCCGGTGCCTCCGGCGCCTGGGTGAGCGGTCCTGAAGATCTGGACACCCCTTACAAGTGGGGGTACACCAACATGACCACGGCGGAGGCCCTCTTTGCCGTGGGTGATGGATCCGGTGCTTCCAGCCACAAATTCTCTTCCGGTTCCCACGCCGAGGGACGGATCGCCGGGAAACAGGCCATCAAGTACATCCTGGAAAAGGGTGCGGAGCCCAATGTGGACAAGGCCAAGGTGGAGGAACTGAAAAAGAACATCCTGGCACCTTTTGATCTGTTTGAGAACAATAAAGGGAAGTACACAGATCCTGAGGTGAACACGGAGTACATCATGCCCCGGCAGTTCCTGCATCGCCTCCAGAAGATCATGGACGAGTATGCGGGCGGCGTGACCTCTGCCTTTAAGACGAGCAAGGCACTCCTTGAGAGGGGCTTAGAGCTGATGGGCCTGTTGAAAGAGGATTCAGACAAACAGGCTGCTCGCGACCTCCATGAGCTCATGAGGGTTTGGGAGAACAATCAGAGGATGTGGATAGCAGAGTCCCATCTCCGATCCATGCTCTTCAGAGAGGAGACCAGATGGCCTGGATACTATTTCAGGGCTGATACACCTAAGATGGACAACGACAACTGGCTCTGCTTTGTCAACTGCAAGTGGGATCCCAATTCTGGTGAGTGGGAGATGATGAAGCGGGACATCTGGACCATGCCTGGCGTTTAAACGTTAACCTAAACTGAAAACATGCCTCGGCTGCGATATGAGTGGTCGAGGCATTTTTTTGCCTTCCTTTACATGGAGTTTTGGAGTAACGGAGTAGTGGAGTAGTGTGAAAGAGGTTAGATCGGCGTTTTATACAGTTTTAAAGACCATCACTCCAGTACTCCAGTACTCCACTACTCCACTACTCCATGAGACGATCTGGACGATGGGCGAGCTGGATGCCCCTCTATCTTCCCTGTGAGTGCTTTTGCCAGCCTGATTGAAAGGTTGCTGCCTTTGCACACTTTGTGACGTTTTTCACAAAAAAAACTTGCAGTCTGCTGAACGGGTGTGCTACAAGAAATCGTTGATTTTCCAGACAATAAACGAGACATAGGATCTTATCAAAATCAGGAGGATTGACCCGTGGAAGAAGAAAGAGAGATCATGCCAGTGGACGTGCTTTTTGTCGGTGCAGGTGTTTCCTCCCTCAGCGGGGCCCTGCATCTTGCAAATCTCGTCAAGAAGCACAACGAAAAAGTGGAAAAAGAGGGCCAGGGAGAAAAACTTGATGAATTGATGATTGCTGTACTGGAGAAAGGGGCTTACGTGGGTGCCCATGGCATTTCTGGGGCCGTCATCAATCCTATGGCCATCAAAGAGCTGATTCCAGATTTCCTTGAAAAAGGGGTTCCCCTTGAAAGCGAGGTCAAAAAAGAGGCCGTTCTGCTCTTGACTCGAAAGGGGAAGATCAAGTTTCCCATCACACCGCCCCCGCTCAATAATCATGGGAATTATGTGGTCTCTCTATCCAAGCTGACCGAATGGCTAGGTCAAATGGTAGAGGAGAGCGGGGTTGATATCTTTCCCGGTTTTGCGGGGACAGAAATCCTTTATGACGGTGATCGCGTCATGGGTATCAGAACCGGAGACAAAGGTATAGATCCGGAGGGGAACAAGAAGTCAAATTATGAACCCGGCATTGATTTGCAGGCAAAGGTGACTGTTTTTGGAGAAGGTTCTAGGGGAAGTCTCACAAAGACCTTGATTAAAAAATTCGACCTCAATCAAGGAAAAAATCCAGACGGCTATGTGGTCGGCGTAAAAGAGGTATGGGAGGTACCAGAAGGAAGGTTTGAACCGGGACAGGTCATCCATACCATGGGTTATCCCTATAAAGGGAAACCTTACGGGGGAGGATTCATTTATGGGATGAAAGACAATCAGGTGTCTATCGGCCTGTTGACTGGGCTGGATTATGAGGATCCTTTTCTGGATCCCCACCAGGAATTTCAGAAATTCAAGCTACATCCCTTTGTGGCTGATTTGCTCAAGGAAGGAAAACTCATCCAATATGGGGCTAAAACAGCCCCTGTTGGAGGCTATTTTTCCATTCCCAAACTTGTCTTTGACGGAGGCCTCATTGTGGGGGATTCGGCTAACCTATTCATCGGTCAAAAGGTCAAGGGCGTTCACGTGGCCATGAAATCGGGGATGCTGGCGGCGGAGGCCATCTTCGAGGCCCTCCTGAAAGGGGATTTTTCGTCGGCCCAACTTGAGGGCTACCAGAAATCTTTGTTCAACAGCGACGTGGGAAAAGAGCTTTACAGGGCGCGGAACTTTCACCAGGCCTTTGACAAGGGTCTCTGGAGCGGCCTCATAAGAGGTGGGCTCCAGTATTTCCTGGGCGGAAGAATCCTGAAGAATCGCCTCTATGCAGAGCCCGATTTTTCCCATCTCAAGACGGTGAACGATTTCTATGGGACGGATTCTCCAACGGAAGAACAGAAAGGAGCCATAAAATTTGATGGGGAGCGTACGTTCGATAAAGAGACGGATGTCTACTATTCAGGAGCGACCCACGAGGAACAACAGCCCCCCCATCTTAAGATTGAGGATCTCAATATTTGCTATACGAAATGCAAAGAGGAATACGGGAATCCGTGTCAGCGGTTCTGTCCGGCCAATGTCTATGAGATGGAGATTGACGAGGTGACGGGTAAGCCCAACCTAAAACTTAATTTTTCTAACTGTGTGCATTGCAAGACTTGTGATGTGAAAGACCCTTATGAGATCATCACATGGGTCCCACCAGAGGGAAGTGGAGGCCCGAAATATACAAAGATGTAAGAAGAGAGATTCACAAAAACGCCCTGATTTTTTTGTTTGCATTGCCTATTCACTTTTTGTATATATGGCCCACCAAATTTGGGGGCTTTGCCCCAAAATGACAGTAAGCAGTAAGCACTGTGAAATCTTTCCACCTTTTTACTGCTTACTGCTTACTCCTTACTGCCTACTGTATACTGGTAGGCGGCATAAAACTGCATTATTCGAAGGCTCTTAATTCTATAATCTGCAGAATATCCGGAATGGTCAATTAGTGGAGGAGGATGAATATGGCAAATACAGAAACCCAGAGCATTTTGGTGATCGGTGGCGGCATAAGCGGGCTGACTGCTGCTATCGAAGCAGCCGAAGCGGGCTACGATACCTACATCGTGGAGAAGAACCCCTATGTGGGAGGCAGGGTGGCCCAGCTCCACAACTATTTCCCCAAACTATGTCCCCCCTATTGTGGCTTGGAAATCAACTTTCGACGGATCAGGCAAAACCCCAGGGTCCGTCTCTTCACAATGGCAGAAGTGGAGAAGATCTCTGGTGAAGAAGGCAATTTTGATGTGACCATTACGATGAGCCCTCGTTATGTGAATGAAAAGTGCACTGCTTGCGGTGCGTGCGCAGAGGCCTGTAATCTGGAGATAGATAACCCCTTCAATTATGGCATGGATAAAATGAAGGCAGCCTATTTACCCCATGTCATGGCCTATCCCATGCGTTATGTGCTGGATCCGGCTTTGGTGCAAAGCGAGGAGGCACAAAAGGTGAAGGAGGCCTGCCCTTATGATGCCATTGAATTGGACATGCAGCCCAAGACCGTGGATTTGAAGGTGGGTTCCATTGTATGGGCAACAGGATGGAAACCCTATGATGCGAACAAGTTAGAGACCTATGGTTTTGGACAGTATCCCGACGTAATCACCAATGTGATGATGGAGAGGTTGGCCTCTTGGGCTGGCCCCACGCAGGGAAAAATTGTTTGCCCTTCCACTGGCGAACCCCCAGAGACGGTTGCATTTGTCCAGTGCGCAGGTTCTCGAGACGAGAATCACCTTCCTTTCTGCTCCACAGTCTGCTGCCTCGCTTCCATGAAACATGCCAATTACGTGCTTGAGCAGCTTCCCGAGGCCAAGATCTATATCTTTTTCATAGATGTTCGTGCGTTAGACCGTATGGAGGACTTCTATACCAGGACAAAATCTGAAGAGAACGTTCAGTTTTTTAAGGGCAAGGTAGCCCAGATTACCCAGGACGCAGCGAGCAAGAAACTTATGCTTAAGGTGGAAGACACGACGGCTGAGGCATTGCACGAAATCGAGGCAGACCTGGTGGTATTAGCAACAGGGATGCAGCCCAATACCTCGGAAAACCCCATCCCTGTTCAAGTGCCCTATGACGACTATGGGTTTGTGGCCTCACAGGTGGCAATTCCAGGAATCTATGCCTCGGGTTGTACGAGGACACCCACAGGAGTGCAAGAATCGGTGCAGGACGGCACGGCAGCGGCCCTTAAAGCCATTCAATCCATCGCGAGGAGGTAGACCCCATGGAAAAGAAACTTGCAGCATATATTTGCACAGGATGTGGCATAGGAGATGCCCTAGACATAGAAGAGCTCAGCAAGGTGGCCACTGAGGAGAACAGTGTGCCCATCTGTCGTACGCATCCGAATCTCTGCAGCCAGGAAGGGGTAGACCTCATCAAAAAGGATATCGAAGGCGAAGGGGCCAACACCCTGATCATTGCAGCCTGTTCACCCAGGGTCATGTATGATGTATTCAATTTTGAAAACTGCATTGTGGACCGCGTGAACCTCCGGGAGCAGGTGGTCTGGTCCCATAAGCCTGGCGATGAGGATACACAGATGATGGCTGAAGACTATCTCCGCATGAGTGGGGCCAAGGTGGGGGCCATGGAACTCCCGGAACCCTACCAGCCTGAAGAGGAGGTATCGAAAGATATCCTGGTTGTGGGGGGTGGCTTGACCGGAATGAACGCTGCCCTTGAGGCAGCGAAGGCAGGGTACTCTGTGATTTTGGTGGAAAAGGAGGCCCAACTGGGAGGATTTCAAAATAACGTCAGGCAAATCGCCACGTTCCCCTACCAGGAACTGCAGGATAATACGCTGGAGGCTTTGATTCAGGCAGTTACCGAAAATGAAAAAATCAAGGTTTATACCGGGGCACAGGTGGAAAAGACCTCCGGCGGTCCCGGTGTCTTTCAGGTCTCCATCAAACAGAACGGGGCAACGGCGGAGCACAGGGCAGGGGCCGTTGTCATGGCGGCTGGATGGCAGCCCTATGATCCCAGTAAGCTGGATGCGAAACTGGGCTTTGGGGCCTCTCCCAATGTGATCACCAACACCCTATTTGAAGAACATTATAAGGAAAGTAAGATCACGAGACCCAGTGACGGTCAGGAGGTGAACAATGTGGCCTTCCTCCAGTGCGCGGGTCAGCGGGATCCTAAGCATCTCCCTTACTGCTCGTCTGTCTGCTGCACGACCGCTTTGAAACAGGCCCTACAGATCAAGGCACAAAATCCGGATGCCAATATCTACGTGGTCTATAAGGAAATGAGGACCCCCGGACAGGCAGAGGACCTGTACCGTAAGGCCCAGGAGGCTGGGGTCACCTTCATTCGGTGCCAGGACCCTGAGGTCAAGCCCAATGACGGTCAGGTGGCTGTGGAGGCGCTAGATGAGCTGCTGGGTGAGACTGTCCTTATCGAGGACCTGGACCTGGTGGTGCTTGCCACAGGCATGAAGCCAGCCACGGCCTTTGGGAGAGATGTGAGCAAAGAGCTGTTGGCAGAAGAGGGGGAAGAAAAAAAAGAGGAGGAACTGGAAGAGATACCCCTTGATGTGATTAGGCGCTCGAACATCCTGAACCTGGATTATCGGCAGGGCCCGGAGGCCCCGGCCCTGAAATACGATTTTCCCGACTCCCACTTCATCTGCTTCCCTTATGAAAGCCGGCGCACTGGTATTTACATGGCAGGCTGTGTACGTCGTCCCATGGGAATCGCTTCTGCCACGGAAGATGCCGCTGGGGCCGTCATGAAAGCCATCCAGTGTATCGAGCTGACCTCGCAGGGTGCTGCCGTGCATCCACGGGCGGGAGATCTGACCTATCCCGAATTTGCCATGCAACGCTGCACCCAGTGCAAACGTTGTACGGTGGAATGTCCCTTTGGGGCCATCAATGAAGACGCGGAATTCAATCCCTTGCCCCAGCCCACGCGGTGTCGGCGTTGCGGGGTCTGCATGGGAGCCTGTCCTGAGCGGATCATCTCTTTCAAGAACTACTCTGTGGCCATGATCGGTAGTATGATAAAGGCGATCCATGTCCCGGAGGAGGATGAGGAAAAACCCCGGATTTTGGTCCTGGCCTGTGAGAACGACGCCTATCCGGCACTGGATATGGCGGGCACTAACCGCATGACTTACAATGCCTGGGTAAGGGTGATTCCCATGCGGTGTCTCGGTTCCATGAATCTTGTCTGGATTGCCGACTCCCTTTCAAGGGGTATCGATGGCATCATCCTGCTGGCATGCCAACACGGAGACGATTATCAGTGCCATTTTATAAAGGGAAGCGAGCTGGCCAATATCCGCTTGAGCAAAGTCTCAGAGACACTGGAAAGGTTGGCCCTGGAATCAGATCGGGTCCGTTATGAAAATGTGGCCATTATCGATTACCCTAAGCTACCGGCTATGCTGGATGAATTCGCCGAACGGTTAGAAGAAGTCGGGCCCAATCCTTTCAAGGGATGGTAGAGAGGAATCGCTATGGGCTTGGGAGTTACTCGCTGGTGAGAAGTAGAGGGAATCAGGAGGGAGAGTATGAGTACTAAAGTAGACCCCAATTTGATGAAAGAACTGAAGGCGTTTGGCCTGAAGGATGCCAACAAGTGTTTTCAGTGCGGCAACTGTACGGCCACGTGTCCGCTTTCCACACCGGAAAATCCGTTTCCCAGAAAGCTGGTGAAGTATGCCCAGATGGGTCTCAAAGACAAGATTTTGAAGAGTCCCGAGCCCTGGCTCTGTTACTATTGCGGTGACTGTTCTGACCAGTGCCCGCGGGGTGCGGAACCGGGGGAGACTATGATGGTCATGAGGCGATATCTCACTTCCCTCTATGACTGGACCGGTTTTTCCCGTAGATTTTATACCTCTGAAAAATTTGAAATCCTTGCCATCAGCATTCTGGCCGTGCTTGTTGGGCTGGCCCTCTGGATTTTCCATGCGCCTAACCCGAACATGGAGCATGCCCATCTCAACTCCGTTTGGCCGGCGCCAGCCATCGAAATCGCGGACATCATCATGGCCATTGTACTCAGCTTCTTTCTTTTTACCAATACCTGGCGTTGTTTCAGCAATGTCATGGGTGATTTGAGGGGAAAGATCCCTTTTGAGCTCTATGTCATACAAGCCAAAGAGTTTATTGTAAACTTCATTACTCAGAAGCAGTTTGGCGAATGTACAGACCGGATGCAATGGGTCGTCCATCTCTTGATCATGACCGGTTACAGCGCCATCTTCATGATGGTGGTCATATTCCTTGCGGGTGGGATTGAACTGGTGGGGTTGGCATGGGAACCCATTCGATTCCAGCGGGATGTTATTTACCCCTTTTTCCATCCCTGGAGGCTCCTGGGGTATTATGCCACGTTTGCCCTACTTTATGGCACCACCTATGCGTTGATCGGCCGAATTAGGAAGAGTAAGGCGCCCTATAAGAATTCGCATGGGACAGATTGGATGTTCCTGATCCTCTTGCAACTGACGACCCTCACGGGGATATTTATCCATTTCACGCGTCTTTTGGATTGGCCTTTGACCACTTACGTCTTATATGTGGTCCATCTGATGGTGGCTGTACCCATGCTGGTGTTGGAAGTGCCTTTTGCAAAGTGGGCCCATCTCATGTTTCGCCCGGTCGTCCTATACGCCACGAGTGTCAAAGAGAAATATTTTCAGCAACAGCAAGAGGCTGCATAGGCCACAAGTTCTTTGAGTTCGGCCTGAAATCCGGAACCAAACCTCTAGGAAGAAGCTTGTGGGGTTTGGTTCTTTTTTTGAGTGGAGTCAAAAATGAACCCCAAAAAGATCCCCAAGTGTCCCCATTGTGACGTGGAGATGAAAAAATGGAGGACGCCGCCCCATTCCACCTGGAATACGCCCTGGCAATGGGTCTGTTTCAATGATGAATGCCCCTATTTTGTTCGTGGCTGGGACTGGATGATGAAGTCTCAGGAAGTGAAGGCCTCATACAGGCATCGTTTAGATCCGGAAACAGGGTCATCTGGGCCTCTGCCGGTCTGGTCCTATAAGGCCCATAAGGATCAGATTATAGAGGAGTAACGAGTGAGCGCGTCTGTGGTCCGTTGTCTGTGGTCAGTGGCTTTCTGATCCAGGAAATTGGTTTTTACACAACGGACGACGGACAACAAGCAACGGACGGCTTTATGAAAAAGGTGGGAAGAAATGATCCGTGCCCATGTGGCAGCGGAAAGAAGTTCAAGAAATGCCATATGGGCAGAGAAGATGAGCTAGTCCTGGATGGCGTCGGTGAGATATCAGAGGAGATGAGCGCCCAGATCACCTCTCTCCCAGAGGTCAGTTATGGCCGGTCAAAGGAGATGGCCGATGCCTTGGATTTGAAGGCGCTCACAGGGAATGTTATTGGGATTAAGCTGGTAGACCTAAAGCGTTACGCTGACCTGAACATCTTCGGAAGCCCCCAATCCAGAATATCAAAAGGGAAGGGGGGCGGCGTTTTCATAAACGTGTACAAGACCCTTAAAACGGATCCGGACCACATCTATCTGGCCATATCTCAGGATATCGATGAGTCCACACTCATTCATCAGTTGGCCCATGTCCTTGATTACCTGGGTGGTTCCAAATTGATGCCGGGCACTCTGGAACCTTTAGGCTTTGAACTGGGCATTCCTGTAGATCATTTGGAGCACACAGAAGAATTTGGCTATTGGCTCGGTTACCTTAAGGGAAGATTTGATGTTCAACTGGATGCCGACGATACCATCATATTTTATCTCTATGAAAATGGTATGCTGATTAAGGGGGAAGAGATTGAAGAGAAGAATAGGCTCGTCCTGAAATCAAAATCAGATCGTATATTCAAATTCCTGAGCGAGAAGAGTCAAGAGATCAACACCTTGATTCGTAACCTGCCTGGGTACATTGGGGAAAGGGCGGGAGACCTTGAACAAAATTGAACATTTTTCAATCACCTTCCGAAAAGGCTGTCATTCCGGGCGAGCCCCGCAAGTCTGCCCCGTACTTGATACGGGGTTGGGCGAGACCCGGAATCCAGGAAAATCGCTGAAAATCAAATCATTCTAGATCCCCCGCCGCTTTCGGCGGGGGATGACGACTTACTCAAATTACCGGCCTCAAGACATGACAGGAATTAAATGAGGTTTTGGGTGACAAAGCGGGCCAACGCATCGACGGCAGTGGGATCGAATTGTTTGCCTTTCAGGGCTTTCAGCTTTTCCAGGGCCTTTTTCATGGGCACCGGCTTGTTGTAAGGCCGCTGTGTGGTCATGGCATCAAAGGCATCGGCCACGCCCACAATTCTGGCTCCGATCGGGATTTCATCTCCCTTTAGACCATCAGGATATCCAGAGCCATCATATTGCTCGTGATGATGGCGAACCGTGGGAAGGGCGAAATTGAGGTATTCGATAGGCCTGAGAATATTCTCACCGGTCAGAACGTGCGCTTGGATGGTGTGGAATTCCATAGTCGAAAGTGCACTGTCTTTATCGATGATAAGATCCTTCACGCCGATTTTGCCAATATCGTGCAGTTCTGCAGCCGTCTTAATCTTTTTACACTCTTCCTGGCTCAGTTTCATCTCCTGTGCGATACCGAGTGCGTAACGGCTTGTCCGCTGCGAATGCCCCCTTGTGTAAGGGTCTTTTGCTTCTACGGTGTTCATCAGCGCTAGTATGGATTCATGGTATGCCTTTTGGAGGTTCTCATAGAGACGGGAGTTCTCTAATGCGGTGGCCGACTGATTGGCCAGAGCCGATAGCAGGGCCATGTCGTTCTCATCGAAACAGTTCGGTTTTTGGGTGTTGTCCAGGTAGATAAGGCCTAGAACTGCACCTTTGCTTACCAGAGGGGCGCACATGACAGAACGAAGATTCAGCGCTATCACACTTTCTGCGGCTGAAAACCGGGCGTCGTGGGAAGCATCGTTCGCCAGAATACAAACTTGTTTCTCGACAGATTGATTGACGATGCTACGGCTTATCTGAAAAGGATACGGTGCTACGTGAGCCCGATTCTTGACAAATCTGGGCCTAAAATCTTCGTTTCCATCTTCGAGTAGAATGCAAACCCTTTTCACATTAGCAAACACTTCTAATATTTTCTCAGCTATCTGGTCGAGTAGTTGATCAATGGCACGGACAGAATTTATGGCGTTGCCCACCTCATAGACGGTTTCAAGGTTCTTTAGCAATTTTTCGATGAGGGTTCCTCTTTTCTTTGTGGTCTTCTCACCCGCATCTGGAGTGAATCCGGGTGAGGCGATCACTTCTTCTAATTGGCTCGACAATATGTCAAGGGGGATTGCCGTAGTGACGAATGGGCTTCCTTCCTCCTGCCATCTGATCTCTGGGGGCAGGTCTTCTTTAAGGACCTGAATCCTGGTTTCACCAATTTCTATCCGATCACCGGGAATTATGACCTGGCGTGCGACCCGATCGTCGTTTATATAGGACCCATTCAAGCTGTTCTTGTCGTAAAATATGGAGGTGTCCCCCTCACGGACGATCTCGGCATGGATTCTGGACAATTTGGGATCACGGATGGCAATATCGCAGGCAGGATCGCGACCAATGATGGTGCGGCTTTCTTTTAGGTCCCAGACTTTGTCTTTGTCTTTTCCTTTTATACAAACGAGTTTCATCAGGCTATCGAGATCGATCTTTCAATAGATCAACGCTGCTGCAGTCCCAAAAGAACAAACCCACTCTACCGCATGTTATGATCGGTGACTTATCCGATCAGGCTCAAACGGCTAGATCCGAAAATAAATTTTATCATGGGGGGAAATGCACAGTCAAATGAGAAGCTATTTACACTTTGTTGCAGGGAGATTAAAAGGGTGGGGTAAAACGGCTTTTCGACGGTTTTATTTGAATGGTCTTCTCTCCAAAAAGGCTGAATCTAAGCCAATCGAATGCGAATTGCATGAGCGGCACATCGTCCATTGCCAGGGCCTCCATCCTTTCGGCTTCTAGCTCAAAGAGATCAAAGAATTTCGTTTCGAAAATGAGCCTTCTAAATCTATCCAAGTTGTATGAGGCCATATAAAACATCTGGATCTTTCGGGGAAAGTCTTCTTTTTTTCCGAGGCTTTTCTGAGAAGTGGTGATTCCCAACCATTCATCGTTCATGGCATTATATTCATCTAGGCCTTCGCTGGTCATCCACTCCTCTATGGTCCATTCCCTATCTTCACGAAAACCGAGACAGTGCTCTTCATCCACAATGAAGAATTTCTCCCGGGTCTCTTCTTCCCTGTCCACTTTCAGGGCAGCCCGGCCTATGGGGTAGATGCGGCAGGCACCCGGCCGATCTTCATAAATGGTGCATCCTTCAGGGGTAACAAAAGGGCATCTAAGGTTTCTGTCATGATCCATTTTGAGGTTTACCATGGGGAATCGAGGATGCTTGTTCCACTTTGTCTCAGTAAATTGATCGAGAAAGACATCAGAAGGGATGCCCAGCCGATTCTTCATACGCACAATATCATAAGGGGTAAGAACCAAATCCAGATCAGCGCAACATTTGGTGAAGCACGCAATATCCTTGTGGCAAAGGAACTGAAACGTGGAATTGACCAAAGGTCTAAAAAAGACCTGTTTTTTACCGCGACTGATCACCTTAGAAACTTTAGTCACCTTAGCTCACTTAACTCACTGCTCTTCTGGTTTCGGTTTGACCTTAAAGAGTATTTGACCAAAAATGCCAAATTTTATCCAATCAAATGCAAACCTTAAAAGCTCTTCATCATTTTTTTGTATTTTTATAATCTTTATAGGATCTACATCAAACCGATCAAGAAAAGTGCTATCAAATATAAATTCTCTAAACTTATCAAGGTTGTATAAGGCCATGAAGACCATTTTAGCTATGTCTGGGTTCTTTATGGTCGGTTCCTGTGCCCTGAGGGGATTGGTGATCTCGGAAAAGAGCCTATTCATCTCATCGTAAGGGACAACCCCCTGATCCAAGAGCCACTCATATATTCTCCACTTCTTCTCCTCCTTAAGGCCTAGGCAGTGCGAGGAATCGATCATCTGGCAAAAAGTCCCATCATCATTCATATCCAACGGAAACATTCGGCAAGGCCAAGGCCTATCCTCATAAACGGTACATCCCTGTTTAGTAACAAAGGGGCACTTCTTGTCTTCTTCGTCCATTTTGAGGATGACTAGAGGAATGAGACGATTCTTTTTTGGAAGAATTATCGTATACTTATCCAAAAACTCGTCGGAAGAGACAGAGAGCGCTTTTTTCAGGCGCAGCACATCGTACGGTGTCAGAACAATGGTGATGTCTTGGCAACACTGGGTAAAGCAGGATACACCCGGAGAACAGTTGAATTTGAACTCATGTTCCGGGTCCATCCTTTTTTCTCCCTTTTGGGTACGTTTCTGGTCTGGCATGTGAGATATTCCTTTCGGCTTTCTTCACGTATGAGATTAAGCGTCCCCTGATTCTCTTGGCACAACATAACAAATTCCTTGACGAATCATAAGACTTTGTTTTTATAAGAGCCCTCAAACAGAACCGTTGAAAAATTTGGATGATGCAATTGTCTGTCTCAGGAGGAGAAAGATCTATGAAAGAGAGAACCCTATCCATCATCAAGCCCGACGGTGTATCCAGGCGTCTGATCGGAGAGGTCGTTCAGCGATTGGAAAAGGCAGATTTGAAAATCGTGGCCATGAAAATGATAAAGATGACAAAGGCCGAGGCCAAAGGCTTTTACAAGGTACACGAAGGAAAACCTTTTTATGAAGGCCTCACCGATTTTATGTCATCCGGGCCCTGTGTGGTCATGGTCCTGGAGGGTGCGGATGCCATTGCGAGATATCGCGAGTTGATGGGGGCTACCCATTACAAGGAGGCTGATGAGGGTACAATCAGACGGGAATTCGCCACAGACATAGAGAAGAACGTGGTCCATGGCTCAGACTCTGAAGAAACAGCAGATTTTGAGATCAATTATTTTTTCAGCGCTCTGGAAATTCCTGAAGAATAAAAAGGCCTTGAGCATCCTCAGGATGATGCCAGGCCTAATCCTTAGCCCGCCTCAAGCAGACCACCTCTCAAACTCTTGATTCGCCCAGGTATTTGCTGGGCTATTGGGCAATCCCGGACGTTGCAATTCTTCCCTTTGTGGACAAAAACCGGGGGTTCTGCCCAACCCTTCTCATGGCCACATTTATTCTTTCGTCTCTTCTTCCTCTTCAGCCACCCCTTTCTCTTGTTTTAGTTCCTTCAGCTCTTGCTTGAGGCTCTGCACCTCATCCTGTAGGCCGGTTGGCCCCGTTTCGAAACTTTCTGAGGCTTTCCTATCCTTAATCTCCTCAATACCCAAATACGTGGCTAGGGCGCCCCCTAAGAGGAGAACCACAGGGATTCCGGCCGCCAGGGCCTTTACAAAATATGGCCACCATGCGATGATTCCTATGATCCCCAGAATTAATGCTATCAATCCTCCAGCCAAAGCCATCATTTCAGTCCCTCCTTAAAGATTATCTGCTACGCTGATTACCGCCTCTTGCTTTAAATATCAAAGATTTTGATACCATAAAGAAAAAGATCGTTCAACAGCTTAATGAATATTTTCAAAAAGTCAAATAAAATTAAGATTAGAGTGTATCCTTTTATCATATTCTGCCACGTGAAGAGGGTTTCTTTTCTTGTTGGGCTCGTAAAAGGGAAAGCAAATCGTTCAATGGGTGTTTATTTATATTTTAGTTGCAATTTTTATGATAAAGTTTAAGATACCGAAAAATGGTGGGTCGAGATAATAAATACGAATAAAAAGGCAAAATTCGAAGAAAAGCTGAGCATGAGCTCCTTTTATTCCGACATTCCCCTCTAACCCCAAAATACGTGTGATATTCAGCATTGATATATTCCTTTTATAAAAATATCCTTTAGGTTTAGCTTTTTGCAGACAAGACACGCCAGCGTAGCTCAGTTGGTAGAGCAACTGATTTGTAATCAGTAGGTCGGGGGTTCGATTCCCTTCGCTGGCTCCAAATGAGTCGGTAATGGAGAGGTTCCCGAGCGGTCAAAGGGAGCAGACTGTAAATCTGCCGGCGCAGCCTTCGGAGGTTCGAATCCTCCCCTCTCCACCAGTCAAGTTGTCTCGCGGACATTTAAAAAAGGTGACTGATAGCTCCAAGGCGTTCTCAAATTATTATTTCCCATGTTTAAGAACTTCCCGGCTCTAAACCCATGAAGCAAATGAAAAGCGGGAATAGCTCAGTTGGCTAGAGCGTCAGCCTTCCAAGCTGAGGGTCGCGGGTTCGAGTCCCGTTTCCCGCTCCATACTTTATGACCCTGGAGCATTATAACCTCTTGATGTTATCCAGCCAAAATGAGAGCTGAGCTTCTGTCGGGCACATGGGGTCATGCGAAATAGAAATCTCTGAGACAGACAGGAAGAGTTAAGCTGAATGAACCCTTTGAGCCCACGTAGCTCAGTAGGTAGAGCACATCCTTGGTAAGGATGAGGTTCACCGGTTCGATCCCGGTCGTGGGCTCCATGTGAAAAAACAGCTTTTGCCGAAATGACTTTTCGGATGCTTGTCGGATAATATAGGTTTAGAACCATAAGACTTTGGGATCAGAAGGAGGATAGAGATGTCTAAGAAGAAATTTGAGAGGACGAAGCCGCATGTGAATGTGGGCACTATTGGGCATATAGATCATGGTAAGACGACGTTGA
>Ga0209427_10000712_pt1 | contig 36415 bp, 33 predicted proteins | sample DeeMarSWOR136_30_FD_187465 | JGI IMG/M metagenome (GOLD analysis project Ga0209427, IMG submission 187465) | Marine sediment microbial communities from White Oak River estuary, North Carolina - WOR-1-36_30 (SPAdes) (version 2) | ecosystem: Environmental > Aquatic > Marine > Intertidal zone >...
AGAATAGGGCTTTCCGTATTCAGTTCCAGTCGTGCGAACGCCAGCATTCCCAGCAGGCCTACCACGACCAGGATGATGCCGGGTACGGACGGTATCTCGGTGAAGCCGTAAAGCAGCAACGTTATCGAAACGATAAAGACCGCCGAGCCGGAGATATCGAATTTCTCGCCTTTGGCCTCGGACCATTCTCCTTTCAGCTTCCAGAGTATCAGGAAAAACGACAGCAGGAACAGGGCGGCGCTGATGTAGAAAATGCTCCTCCAGCCCAGGTGCTCCGTCAGGACCCCTCCCAGGTATGGACCCGCCGTCAGCCCGATGAACCCCGCCGCCATGTTTATCCCCAGGGCTCGCCCCCGCTCCTCTGAGGGGAACACCGATGTCACGATAGCCGTGGCTATGCCAAATACCATGCCGGCGCTGATTCCCTGGAAGACCCGGAAGATTACCAGCATCATGCCCGAGCTGGCGAAAGCGCAGAGGAAGGTCGAGACGATAAAAAGCGCCATGCCTATCATGAAGATTTTCTTGCGACCGTAGATGTCGGCGAGCCGGCCCGCGGGGAGGAGGATGACGGCTTGCGGGAGGGTCATCGCCGTGACCACCCAGCCCAGCAGCACCGCCCCCATGTCGAAGTACGGCCCGATTACCGGCACCGCCACGTTCACCGCCGACATCATGAACGTAATAACCAGGGAGGTTATCGCCAGGACGGCTAAGGCCACCCATTTTACCAGGCCGGTGCTCTCGTCTTCTGTCATGTCTTGCGGCCCTTCTTGATAAGATTAATCTATTTTAGACGAACTGACCCTGCATCGCAATGCGATTAAGATATTATGACGCAGAATTATAACAAATGCAACAAAAAAGGGGGGCTTTATCAGCCCTTCCCCTTTACCCCATTCCAATTATAAGGAATTTAATAATAATTTACTTTTTACTTTGCGTATTATTAGTAGCCAATTTTTTAAGGAATTCTTTTTATAATGGTAATCATTCGTTTTTCAATTTTCTGTAATAAATTGTTATTAAATGCTAAGACGGGTCTTTTGAAATCAGGTGTTGGATTTATATCCCATGGATTATTACATAGATATCTATCAAGAATTGATAATTTATCGGATGTCTCTACATAAGTACTGTATCCTGGTGTTCCAGGAGTAGTACTGTAGGTAATTTGTTGTTCAGCTTTTTCTACAAATACTGGACGTCTATGAGTTACACACCTTCTGTATTCGTTTAAATCTCTGAATACTCTACTTCTCTCGAGATTTCTCATAGATATCTGTAATGGGCTATTAGGCTCATTTGATCGAATTCTATTTTTAACGTTATCAAAATATACTTGCCTTTCATTTATACCAAGAGATCTTAATTCATTAATCAATTGTGCTAATATGTCTATACTCGATCTCAGAAGATTCCAAAATGAATCACAGTAAAATAAAACCTGATGATCAGTATCAATATTTATTGTGGAAGTTGATGACTCAGATAAAATTTTTATCATTGATTCATTTGAGTGTTCGATCTGAGATAATACATCAATACAATGACGTGCCAAGCGGAATTTACATTTTATACCTTCTATGTATAAATCGGTTGAAGGCGATTGTAACCCGCTTCTTCTTAATCTACGCGTAAGCTTCTCTAGCATATCTTCAATGGTTATACTCACAAGCTTAGACCCGTGTTGAAATTTCTCGTATTAACCCGTTTTCGGTGGTTCTGTAACTGACAAAGGAATGCTAACTATTTCTTGGTTCTCAAGATTTACTCTCACGGAATAATCACCGTAGTTCCTGAATTCTACATTGCCGAATTCCATGACGATTCTTGTTGTTGCCTCTAGTATTCCCGATGGTGGTGTATTAACCACTATCTGGCCACTAACAGGCTTTATAATGTCTGACCCATCTGCATCAGTTAAATGAACCTGAATGCTTTTCTTTCCAGTTTCAGTCCTGCTGAATCTGAGTTGTACTACTACTGAAAAATGTGGGTGGCGAGCTGGTAATCCTGATGCAAATATCCTTTCAAAACCTATGCCAATTGCATTTACTTTATCTCTTGCTTCAGCGAAGTCACAGATGAAAGCGTAGTCCACGTGCATATTTCCTTCCCCCTTTCTAAGATAATTTTCCCATCTTGTACTAAAAAAATCTGTGGGGTTTTAATACTTGACCTGCTCTCAAGTGTACTGTTAGTTATGCTTCTTTTATCTAATTCGTTGATAATTCTGATTACACCTTTCATATTTTCTCCTTTTTCATTTATCATAATATAATAACTTGCTGTACATAAAGTCAATTTTGCCCTATATCCTTACACCATTACTTCATCACCCCCCAAACCTATCTTTTTACCCCTTCCTTCGTTATAATATATGCACAGGGTAACATAATTATTTCGGGCCGGGCTCACCCTGAATCCCCCGCCCCGCCTTCCGGGAGTTGTCAGGTGCAAGATGAGCAGAGCATCGTCCGGCGTGCCCAGGAGCACGACCAGATGGCGCTAACTCAAATTTATGAGGAGAACTTCGATAAAATTTATCGCTATATAGTTCTCAAAATAGGAGACAGAGCCGAGGCGGAAGATATGACGCAGCAGGTGTTCCTCAATGCCCTCAAGTCTATCAAGTCCTACAGGTACAAGGGCATGCCCTTCTCCTCCTGGCTGTTCCGTATCGCTCATAACCAGGTAGTGGACTACTACCGCAAGAAAAAAAGGAGCGCTACCGTCCCCCTCGACGATACTCTGATTGCTGGCTATGAAAATCCGGGATGGGAGGCCGAAAGGAAACTGGAGATAGAACAGATGACTCAGGCAACGCGGCAACTCACCAGGGCTCAGCAGGAGGTCATTTCCCTGCGCTTTGCCGGTGAACTGTCCGTCGCCGAGGTTGCCAGGGTCATGGGAAAAAGCGAAGGAGCGGTCAAGGCTTTACAGCACGCCGCTATCGTTTCCCTCCGCAAGATTATGTCCGTGGGTATAGGACCATGAGAAAAGATAGAGAATTTGAAGACATATTAAACGATTGCCTGGAGAAGATGCTCCAGGGCAGGTCGATTGAGCAGTGTCTCGCCGATTATCCCGACCACGCCTCTGCCCTCGAGCCGATGCTGCGCACGGCCGCGAGGACCAGAATGGCCGCGAACGTCCGGCCCCGCCCCGAGTTTAAAGACCGGGCCAGGCACGAATTCCAGGTCGCCATCCGCGATATGGAAGCGAAGCCGGCACCCATTGGCCGTCGATTATTTTCCTTCCCCAGCCTCAAACCGGTCTGGATAACCGCCTGTGCTCTGGTGGCAATCGTCATCGCCGGCGGCGGTACCGTCTATGCGGCCGGTAATGCCCTCCCCGATAGCCCCCTATATACCGTCAAGCTGGCTACCGAGCAGGTGCGCCTGTTCTTCACCCCCTCCGACATCGGCAAGGCCGAGCTCTACGCCCAGTTCGCTGACGAGCGTGTCGAGGAAATTATCAGGATGGCTGACAAGGGCGATGTTGAGCTCGTCGAGAAGACTACCAACCGACTCAACGACCAGCTGGTAGCCATGGCCAGCCTGACCCTCGGCGGCGATGGCGTTCCCCCCGGTGATGGTATGCTTTCCATGAGCGCTCCGGAAGACTCCAAGCATGGCGAGGAAACGGTGGCGATGACCGCACCGTCCACCACTGCTCCTCCTCCGGCACCGGTTGTGGCTGCCACGCCTGACTCGGATACCAACGCTCAACTGGGGGTGGCAGACAGGGCACCGGCTCCGGCAGTCGAGACTGCCTTATCGGCTGAAACTGAAACTAAGGATGATGAAGAAAACGGCGACCGTGAAAGAAGGGAAAAGCTCAAGGAGCAGCTATTGCGCCAGGCTATTGAAAACCCCGAGGCCCTTGAAGAAGCCCTGAAAACGGCGTCGGAATCAATGAGAGACCTCCTCCTCTGGGCAATCGATGTAGCCAACAAAGGCTATGATGAAGCTATCAGTAATATAAGATAAACGCGTTAACACGCTCGAAAAGAAAAGTCGCTGCTAACGAAGCAGCGACTTTTACGTTATATATAGTGGAAACACTAACAAGGAGGACAATATGCGTACCTGATACCGCCGGAAAAGCAAAATTCCCCTTTAGGGATTTATTTTTAAATACAAAAACAAATGGAGGAATAAAATGAAGAAACAATGGATTATATTGATCGGTGCGGTGGTGCTGGTGGTGGCAATCGCGCTGGTCGGTTGCGGTTCCGACCAGGTTAAGCTTTCCACGGATAACGGCGAGCTTAAAATAAGCCTCGATAGCCAATCACAGGGCATCTGGGTCAACGGTAACGGCAAGGTCTATGCCAGCCCGGATATTGCCATTCTCTCGCTGGGAATTGAGGTACAGGAAGAGACCGTTGCTCTGGCTCAGGCAAACGCCTCCGAGGCTATGAACAAGGTTATAGATACTCTCAAGAACCAGGGTGTTGCTGACGAGGATATCCAGACCCAGCAGTTCAACATCAGCAAGATCTCCGAATGGAAAGTAGTCTACGGTGAGGGTGAAAAGGAAGTTATTACCGGTTACCGGGTCACCAATATTGTCTCTGTTAAGGTAAGGGATATAAATAAGGTTGGCGTCATCATTGATGCTGTCGCTGCTGCCGGAGGCGACCTTACCCGTATCGACAGCATCGGTTTTACCGTTGACGACCCCACCCCGTATTACGAGGAAGCCCGGGCTCAGGCTGTTGAGTATGCCAAAGCCAAGGCGGAGCAGCTTGCCGAATTAAGCGGCGTCGAGCTGGGCAAACCCAGCTATATCTCAGAGAGCACTTATTACTCCAGCCCGAACTACTACCGCGGCGATATGTCTTTTGATGCCATACCCGCAGCGGAAACTTCCATCAGCCCCGGCGAGCTTGAGATAAGTGCCACTGTCCAGATAGCCTTCGCTATCAATGACTGATAATTGAATAGAAATTAATAACAATTATGAAAATCAGAAGGGAGCTTCTTCTCCGAAGCTCCCTTTTTTATCCGGTGGTATCCCTTTCGGCGTACCGCTCCCATTCGCTGTAGACGCACCCGCAGTACTGCTGACGGTAAAGGTCCATTGGCTTGGTTATGTGCCGGCTATCTGAATAACGTTTACGCAGGTCGGCGTAAAGGAACTCAATTTTCTGGTCCCCAGAAATCTTTTTGCCTGTTTTTAAAAGGATTTCATGTTGCTGGTGGGGGCTGATGAGCAGGGTGGTGGTAAAAGCGTCGAAGCCGTTCTCTCGCGCTGTCTCCGCCGTTTTTCCCAGTCGCAGTTCGAAGCAGATTTGGCATCGTTGCTCTTCCTTGCCCGCCACCCGGCGGAAGTACTCCGGCATGTCGTACCCCTCAGCGATGATGAGTGGTAGGTTCATCTTTTCGGCCAACCTCTCCATGCTTTCCAGTCGGTTCTGGTGTTCCGAGTGGGGGTGAATATTCGGGTTGTACCAGAACGTGCTGACATCATATCCTTGCTGTCTCCAGTGCTCCACCGTATAGGCGGTGCAGTGAGCACAGCAGACGTGTAACAGGGCCTTTTTCATCATAATCGGCACTCCCGTTATATACTATACTGAAAAACCTCCTCCAGTGTCACACCGAAAACACGGGCAATTTTAAAGGCAAGCTCGATAGAGGGTACGTACTTGCCCTGCTCCAGGGCGATGATGGTCTGTCGAGTGCAGCCGGCAAGTTCGGCAAGCTGTTCCTGGGTCATTTCGCCGTGGTCGAAGCGAAGTCGCCTGATCTGGTTATTTATCCTAGCTGTCGGCATGACTCACCTTCCGTCCGTATAGGAGTAGTGCCGTGATTGACTGGGTCAGCAGTAGCGTCACCCCACCGACGATTACAATGAATAACGGGAAGTAAACCGGGACAGTCTCGCTGCCACTGTCCATGTAAATAATAGCCAGCACCAGCAGCAGGGCGGCGACGACGCTGTACGATACTCCCGTTGCCCACAACGAGGCCTTGCGGAATATCGACTTGTCTCTCTCATCGGTGACGGCTTTGAGGCGGCCTTTCAGAATCCCGGCGATGATATGCATGACGACCAGTGCGATAAAAGCGGCGGCGCAGAGCCAGTAGAAAGTCATTTTCATCGTCTCGTCCTGCCAGTAAAAGATGGTACCTTTAATCGAAAAGAGCACCACCCAGCCGATAACCAGCGCCCCGAAAATTACCAGCTGTATCCAGGCGGTTTTTTGACTTATGGTCATTTTCCCTTCCTCCTCTCTGTAATATGTACACTACATATAGTAAAATATAATTTACTAAATGTCAAGTACTTTTTACATTATTTTCTAAAATAATCGCATTTTTTATAATAATGTGGTTTAAAGACTAGATTGGTCTTACAGCATCTTCGGCTGGTTGGACTTGTTGTAGGGCAGGCCAAGGTGCTCGTAAGCCAAGCGCGTGGCTACCCGGCCTCTCGGTGTGCGCTCCAGGAAGCCCAGCTGCATGAGGTACGGTTCGTAGACATCGGTAACGGTGTCCGATTCCTCGCTTATGGAGGCGGCTATCGTGTCCAGCCCCACCGGACCACCGTTGAACTTCTCGATGATGGTATGCAGTACCTTGTGGTCCACTTCATCCAGCCCGATTTCGTCCACTTCCAGCTTCGTTAATGCCGCTCTGGCGATTTCCTCGGTGATGATGCCGTCGGCCATTACCTGGGCGTAGTCTCTTACCCTCTTCAGCAGTCGGTTGGCGACACGCGGCGTGCCCCTGGCTCTACGGGCTATTTCTTTCAGTCCACCCTCGTCGGCCTGGACCTGGAGTATCCTGGCGGATCGTTTCAGGATTTTCTCCAGCGAGGTATGGTCGTAAAAATCAAGTCGGTACACCGCGCCGAACCTGTCCCTTAAGGGCGGACTGAGCAGGGCGTAGCGGGTGGTGGCGCCTATCAGGGTGAAACTCGGCAGGTTGAGTCGCAAGCTCTTTGCCCCGGGCCCCTTCCCGATGATGATATCGAGAGCGAAGTCTTCCAGTGCGGGGTAGAGTATCTCTTCCACGGTACGGTTGAGCCGATGAATCTCGTCGATGAAAAGAATATCGTGCTTTTTCAGGTTGGTCAGGATGGCCGCAAGGTCACCGGTGCGTTCGATGGCTGGACCCGACGTCGTCCTGATGTTGGCACCGACTTCCACAGCGATGATATGTGCCAGGCAGGTCTTGCCGAGTCCGGGGGGACCGTAGAATAGCACGTGGTCGAGGGCTTCGTCGCGGCCTTTAGCGGCATCGATGGCTATCTTGAGGTTGTCCTTCGTCTTGTCCTGTCCCGTAAAATCCGCCAGATGTCTCGGCCTCAGGCTGGTATCGAGAGGTGTATCCTCTTCGCTGGGTTTACCCGATACGATGCGAGCTATTCGTCTCACCCCCTGGATAAGTTAGGATGCCGTTATTCCTGCAGCGGTTCTTCGCTGTCCTCTTCGTCTTCAGTCTCGTCGATATCCGTCAGCCCTTCATCAAGGCTATCTTCAAATGCTTCCGGACCCGGTAGCTCTTCGTCTTCTTCGGATTCTTCGGTCTCGATTTCGGCAGGCGTGTCTATGCTGGCGAGAAGCCTCTGTACTTCGTCCTCTTCGTCGTCTACCAGCAGGCTAAGGGTTTCCTCGTCCTCCTCGCCAGTTATCAGTTCTGATACCGTTTCCTCGGGAAGGTAATGGGCCGGGATAAGCTTGCCGATGATGACGTTTTCCTTCAGCCCTACCAGCTTGTCTATCTTACCATTAACCGCTGCTTCGGTAAGGATTCTGGTGGTTTCCTGGAACGAAGCCGCCGCCAGCCAGCTTTCGGTGCTCAGCGATGCTCTAGTGATACCAAGGAGCAGGGTGTGTGCCGTGGCCGGTTCGCCACCTTCCGCCAGGACCTTGGCATTGGTGTCTTCGTAGGTGTATTTGTCAACCAGCTCATCAGGCACCAGGTCGGTATCGCCCGCCGAATCTATTCTTACCTTGGTAAGCATCTGATGGACGATGACTTCGATATGCTTATCGTTGATGTTTACGCCCTGGGAGCGGTATACCTTCTGTACCTCGTCTACTAGGTATTGCTGTACGGCTTCCTTCCCCAGGATACGCAATATATCGTGGGGATTGACGGAACCGTCGGTCAACTGCTGCCCGGCTTTGATCTCGTCCCCGGTTTGCACCCAGATACTGGCGCTCGACGTGACGGTGTATTCGCGTTCTTCCTTCTCGGCATAGTTTATTACCAGCTGTTTCTTCTTCACCGATACTTCCCCCGCGAAAGTGGCGGTAATTGGTGGTTCCTCCTCGGTTTCGGAGTCAGCCTTTTTCTTACTTGTCTTATCCGCTTTTACGGCCAGCACCGCCCCAATGTCTACCGACTCCCTGTCCTTCACCATCACCTTCCAGCCTGTCGGTATCGCGTAATCGTCCTGGTATACCTCGGTGCTGATTATTTTAATGCGTCGGCCTTCTTCATCCTGAATTACCTCGGCTACCCCGTCGATTTCGGAGATTATTGCCTGTCCCTTGGGCGTCCGGGCTTCGAAAAGCTCTTCAACTCTGGGCAGACCGCTGGTGATATCCAGTCCCACCACACCGCCGGTGTGGAAGGTACGCAGTGTCAGCTGTGTGCCAGGCTCGCCGATGCTTTCGGCGGCGATAATGCCCACCGCAACGTTCGGGCCTACCAGTTCTCCGCGCGCAAGGTCGCGACCGTAGCAACGCTGGCAGGTGCCCCGCCTCGACTGACAGGTCAAAGGCGACCTGGCGTAGACCGATGTTAGTCCCGCCGCGATGATTTCTCTGGCTTTTTCCTCGTCGATTTCCTGGTTTTGCTCGACGATAATTACCCCGGTTTCCGGATGGATGATATCGCTGGCGGCCAGCCTTCCGGTCATGCGTTCGGTAAATGACGGGAGCAGTCCTTTATCCTTGGGTTCGGTTATCCATACCCCGTCGATTGTCCCGCAGTCTTCTTCGGCGGTGATTACGTCCTGTGCCACGTCGATAAGACGGCGGGTAAGATAGCCGCTGTCCGATGTTCTCAGGGCGGTATCCGCCAGGCCCTTGCGGGCGCCGTGGGTGGAAATGAAGTACTCCAGAATACTGTGTCCCTCGCGTAAACTGGACTTAATCGGGAACTCGATGATTTTACCGGACGGGTCGGTCATCAGACCCCGCATGCCGGCCATCTGTCTTATCTGCGAGATATTACCCTTGGCTCCGGAGGTTGCCATCATGTAGATGCCGCCGTAGCGGTCGAGATTGCTGGAGATAGTGTTGGTAATGTCGTCGGTAGTTTCCATCCACACGCTGATAATCTGGTCGTATCTCTCGTCTTCGGTTATCAGGCCCCGGTCGTATTGGTCTTCGATGACGGCAATTCTGGTTTCGGCTGCGTTTAGCATCTCAGGCTTATTCGCCGGTACTTCGATGTCGTTCATTGCTATGGTAATTCCCGACTTCGAAGCATAGTGGAAGCCGAGTCGCTTGATGCTGTCCAGTATCTGCCCGGTCTCTTCGTCGGGCAGTAAGCGGCAGCAATCGATGGCTATCTGCTTTAACGTTGTTTTATCGATTATTTTATTGAAAAATCCGAGTTCTTTAGGCAGGATTTCGTTGAAGAAAATCCGCCCGATGCTCGTCTTCAGGATTTCGCCCGTTTCCTCATCTCTGACGTTTATTTCTTCTCTGAGTTTGACGATACCGAATTCGTAGGCGAGCTTGGCTTCCTCGAAGCTGCTGTATAATTTGGCGTCCTCTTCTGCCTGCTGTCGTATGCTGGTCAGGTAATAGCATCCCAGTACCATGTCCAGGGTTGGCGTAACCGTGGGCTCGCCGCTGCTGGGTAGCAATATATTGTGGTGGCTCAGCATCATTTCTCTGGCTTCTTTCACCGCTGCCTTGGAAAGCGGTACGTGAACGGCCATCTGGTCGCCGTCGAAGTCCGCGTTGAAGGCCGAGCAGACCAGCGGATGTATCTGTATCGCGCTGCCGTCGATGAGAACCGGTTCGAAGGCCTGTATACTGAGCCGGTGCAGCGTCGGTGCCCGGTTGAGTAGGACGGGGCGCTCTTTAATTACCTCTTCCAGTATGTCGTAGACTTCCGCCTTGGCTCTTTCCACGAGCCTCCGGGCACTCTTGATGTTGGGCGCCAGGCCCTGCGCCACCAGTCGGCGCATCACGAAGGGCTTGAACAGCTCCAGTGCCATACGCCGCGGCAGACCGCACTGGTGGAGCTTGAGTTCAGGCCCACACACGATTACCGAGCGGCCGCTGTAATCGACCCTTTTACCCAGCAGGTTCTGACGGAAGCGACCCTGCTTTCCCCGCAGCATATCGGAGAGCGATTTCAGCTTGTGGTTGCCGCTGATGGATATCGCCCGGCCCCTCCGGCCGTTATCAATGAGCGAATCAACGGCTTCCTGGAGCATCCTTTTTTCATTGCGTATGATTATCGTCGGCGCTCCGATGTCGATGAGGTGCCGCAGACGGTTATTGCGGTTGATAACCCTCCGGTAGAGGTCATTAAGGTCTGATGTAGCGAACCTGCCGCCGTCCAGCTGTACCATCGGCCTCAGGTCGGGCGGCAACACCGGCAGCACGGTGAGAATCATCCACTCCGGCTTGTTACCGCTGTTCCTGAAAGCTTCCACCACCCGCAGTTGCTTGCTGGCTTTCTTGCGTCTCTGACCTGAGGACGACTGTGTTTCCTGTAGCAGTTCGTTACGCAGCTCATCCAGGTCTATATTCTTGATTATCAGCAATATCGCTTCGGCGCCCATCCCTGCCTCGAATACATCTCCGTATTTTTCTTTTAGGTCATGGTACTGATTCTCGGTGAGAATCTTCTTGACGTAAATATCATTCAACTGCTCGATGTCGTTGGCGATATCCTCTTCCAGCTTGGTTTTCTCCTCGATGAACTGCTCGCGGAGACGGTTTATCTCTTCGACCGTTACCTTGTCCTGCTCCATCCGGGTGATTTTCTCTTCAAGCTCGCTCTGTTGCCTGGTAATATTCTCTTCCGATTTCGCTTCCAGTTGCAGTATGGATTCCTCGCGGGCTGCCTCGTTTACCGTTGTCACGATATATTGTGAGAAGTAGAGCACGTGTTCCAGACTGCGCGGCGAGAGGTCCAATAATAATCCCAGCCGACTCGGTATGCCCTTGGCAAACCAGATGTGACTTACCGGGCAGGCAAGCTCGATATGCCCCATACGCTCGCGGCGGACCTTGGCGCGGGCAACTTCTACGCCGCACTTGTCACAGATGACGCCTTTGTACCTGATTCTCTTGTACTTGCCGCAGTAGCACTCGAAGTCCTTCGTTGGACCGAAAATCCTTTCGCAAAAGAGGCCATCCCGCTCCGGTTTCAGCGTGCGGTAGTTTATCGTCTCCGGCTTGGTTACGTCGCCGTACGACCAGCTCCTGATTTGCTCCGGTGAAGCCAGGGAAATGCGGACAGCGTCAAAATCATTAATCTCGAACATCTTCATCTACCTCTTTTGTTTCCGTCTCTTCATCAGTGTCCATCTTCGGTTCTACCACGGTATCCTTCTTTACTTCTTCCTCAGCCTCTACTTCCGGTTCAGATTCTTCACCGGTCTCAATCTCTTGTCCTTCTTCAACCTTTATCTCCGCCGGTTCGGAAGCTTCAATTTCTGGTTCTTGCGGAATTTCTGCCGCAGGCTCTTCTGAACTCTCGGTCTCCGGCCCCTCCAGAGCTTTCATCTCCGGTTCCAGTTCGTAACCTTCCTCGATGGTCTCCTCGGTGGAAGGTACTTTGGGTTCTTCTTCGTTAATTACTTCCAGCGCCAGTCCCAGACTCTGCAGTTCTTTAACGAGCACTTTAAACGATTCCGGAACGCCCGGTTGTAGGATATCGTCACCCTTGATGATGGATTCGTAGGCTTTGGCGCGTCCCGTAACGTCGTCCGACTTTATCGTCAGCATTTCCTGGAGATTGTGGGCGGCGCCGTAGGCTTCCAGCGCCCAGACCTCCATCTCGCCAAATCTCTGTCCGCCGAACTGCGCTTTCCCGCCGAGGGGCTGCTGGGTAATCAGCGAGTACGGCCCCGTGGAACGGGCGTGGACTTTGTCCTCCACCAGGTGGATCAGCTTCATCATATAGATATTGCCGACCGTCACCGGTTGGTCGAAGGCTTCTCCCGTACGTCCATCGTGTAGAATCACCTTGCCGTAGGTGGGTGGCGAGAACCTCCCCTCGGCATTGACCTTTTCGATAACCTTCTCCAGTTCTTCCGGTGTAAAATCCTTGCTGGCTATATTGAGGTCTTCCAGCCAGAGGCGTAGCCCTATTTCCCTGGCTTTCCCTTTTTCGCTTTCGTTGAATACTGCTTCGCCGTCGTAGCCGTGGCTGTTTACCCATTCCCTGGCTACGTCCAGCTTTACGTCCACCGTATCCTTATTCGGACTTGCATGTACCGCCCCTGCCTTCTGGACAATCCAGGCACGGCACAGGGCGTCTTCGATGGCGGTATCGTCAGCCCCGTCGAAGACGGGTGTCAGTGCCCGGAATCCCAGTATCTGGGAAGCCCAGCCGAGGTGTGTTTCCAGCACCTGTCCGATGTTCATCCTCGAGGGTACCCCGATGGGGTCCAGGATAATATCGACGGGTGTGCCGTCGGGCAGGAAAGGCATGTCCTCTTTGGGTGCTATCAGGGCGATGACTCCCTTGTTGCCGTGTCTGCCGGCCAGCTTATCGCCCACCGAGACGCGGCGTTTTTGTGCTATCCAGACCTGTACCCACTGGTTGACTCCGGCGGGCAGGTCGTCGCCGCTGTTCTTGCTGTCCTTACGGGTATATACCTTAACGTTGATTACCTTGCCCCACTCACCGTGCGGCACTCGCAGTGAGGTATCTTTTACTTCGCGGGCTTTCTCGCCGAATATAGCGCGTAACAGTTTCTCTTCGGCGGAGAGTTCCGTCTCGCCTTTCGGGGTAATCTTGCCCACCAGCGTGTCGTCAGGCCTAACCTCGGCCCCGATGCGGATAATCCCGTTCTCGTCGAGTTCCCGCAGGCTTTCCTCGCCCACGTTAGGTATGTCCCGTGTAATTTCTTCTGGGCCCAGCTTGGTGTCTCGAGCTTCCACCTCGTGCTTGGTGATGTGGATAGAGGTAAATTTATCTTCTTCTACCAGTCTGCTGCTGATAATGATGGCATCCTCGAAGTTATAACCTTCCCAGCTCATGAATGCGCACAGCACGTTCTGTCCCAGGGCAAGCTCGCCGTTTTCGGTGGCCGAGCTGTCGGCCAGTACCTGGCCTGCTTCGACTCTGTCGCCCTTGTTGACCAGGGGGCGCTGATTGATGCAGGTGCCTTGGTTGGTGCGTACAAACTTCATCAGTTCATATTCGTCTTCGCCGCCGCCGTCCCGCTTGATGATGATGCGGTATTTAGGATTCTCTTCTTCGTAACCGTTGCTGCATAACTCGGTCACGATGCCCGCGTTCTGGGCGAATACGACCTGCCGGCTGTGCTTGGCGGCTTCCACTTCCATGCCGGTAGCGACCAGCGGTGCCTCGGGACAGAGCAGCGGTACCGCCTGCCTCTGCATGTTGGCTCCCATCAGGGCGCGGTTGGCGTCGTTATGCTCCAGGAAGGGCGTTAGTGCCGTGGCGACACTGACCACCTGCTTGGGTGAAACGTCCATCAGCTCTATTTTATCCGGTGTTTCCAGGAGGTACCCGTTACCCTTTCTGGTTTCAACCCTCGTTTCCAGGAACTGCCGGCTCTCATCGAGGGGAGCGTTGGCCTGGGCGATGGTATATTTATCCTCTTCGTCAGCGGGGAGATAAACAATCTCGTCCGAGACGAAAGGTATTACTTTCACCGTTTTCTTTTTTAACTTGGCGACTATCTGGGGTGTGATTACCGTACCGGCTTTTACCAACGTGGTGCCCTTGGAATCGGTGACTGCCTCGGCGACTGTCTTTCCCAGCAGTCTTTCATCGTTGCCTTTCAGTTCATTGATAACCCGGCGGTAAGGCGTTTCGATAAAGCCGTACTCGTTGATGATGCTGTAGGTTGCCAGCGAGCCGATTAGCCCGATATTGGGACCTTCCGGTGTTTCGATGGGGCATATCCTGCCGTAGTGTGAGAAGTGGACGTCGCGCACCTCGAAACCGGCACGGTCACGTGAAAGTCCCCCGGGGCCCATGGCGGAGAGACGCCGCTTGTGCGTCAGTTCGGCCAGCGGATTTGTCTGGTCCATGAACTGCGATAGCTGCGAGCCCCCGAAGAATTCCCTTACAGCCGCCACTATCGGTCGGATGTTTACGAGGGCGCTGGGTGTGATTGCCTCCGTGCTGATGATACTCATGCGTTCCCTTACCACCTGTTCCAGTCGCAGGAACCCGATGCGGAACTGGGTCTGCACCAGTTCACCGATGGTCCTTACGCGTCGGTTTCCCAGGTGGTCGATATCATCGGGGTTGTCCTGTCCGGCGTTAATCAGGATAATATGCCTGATAATCTCGATGATGTCTTCGTTGGTCAGCGTCCGCTCTTTCAGGTCCACATCCACCCCGAGTCGTTTGTTGAGCTTGTACCTGCCCACGCTTCCCAGGTCGTAGCGTGCCGCCTCGAAGAAGAGACCGTGCATCCATTTCCTGGCATTGTCCAGCGAGGGAAGCTCCCCCGGGTGCAGCTTGCGGTACATATCGAGTAGCGCTTCCTTCTCGTCTTTGATGAGCGGGTCGCGTTCCAGCGTCGTGTCGATAAACTTATAGTCGGATACGCTTTCCTCTTTTTCAAACAGCTTTTGCAGTTCTTCGTCGCCGCTGTAGCCCAGCCCGCGGAGTAGTGTCGTTACCGGTATCTTGCGTTTGCCGTCGATTTTCGCCGAGATTACGTTACGATTGCTGGTCTCGAATTCCAGCCAGGCGCCGCGTGTCGGGATGAGCTTGGCGCTGCACAATGACTTGCCGCTTACCGGGTCTTCCTCGCAGGTGAAATATACTCCGGGCGAACGGAGTAACTGACTTACCACCACTCGCTCGGCACCGCTGGTGATGAAGGTGCCCTTTGCCGTCATCAGCGGGATATCCCCGAAGAACAGGTCCTGTTCCTTGATTTCCCCGGTATCTTTTACCAGCAATCTGACCTTGACGTAGAGGGGGGCGGAATAGGTGAGGTCTCTTTCGTGGCATTCCTGTTCGGAATGGCCGGGGCGTGGTTCTCGGTACTCGTAAGCCACAAAGCTGAGTTCGAGCCGGTTTCCCGTAAGGTCTTTGATGGGGGAGACCTCTTCAAGTAACTGCCTCAGGCCTTCTTCCTGGAATCTCTGGAAGGAATCCAGCTGGACCTTGATCAAGTTGGGTACGTCGAGAACATGGGGGAGCTTAGCATAGGATTTCCTGGTGAGGGTATGTGATGTCCCGGGGACGGGCGCTGCTGATGAAAAAACCATCTCTACTCCTTAGTGAAGCACGCGAAATTCTTGTGTCTATAAACCAAATATTTCTAATGAAGATATATATGCGCATAGCACATGCAGCTATACAATGGATAAATATATATCAGGGTGGGTAAAAATTAAAAACACTTGGGGCATTATTACAGTAAAAAGAATACCACTAATTTATGCATTTTGTCAAGCCCCGTAGCTATTATTTTCCCGTATTGCAGGATTTTCTGGTATATTGTTTATTAACCCGGCGATTATTCGGGTACTATCCTGCTATAATATAGGGTAAGTTGTATGAGTAACAGACTGACCATTAACAGGTTATTTTTAGCGGTTATTACCACGGCGGCGGAAGAAATAGCTATTTATGTTATCTGGCGCTGGGCGCTGCCGGAATTTGGTATCAACCTTACAGTATCTGCTCTCATCGGTATGATGGTAGGGTGGGGTATCTTCAGCATTTTTCTTTTTCTCTTTGTCACCCGGATATTAAAAAGGCAGGTGCCGGTCGGCCATCCGTCGATGGTCGGTACCCGGGGCAGGGTAACCAGCCGGCTGTCGCCGGAGGGAATGGTCAGGATAAACGGCGAGCTCTGGGTCGCCAGGTCGTCGCATGATGATATTAACATCGGTGACGAGGTGGAAGTCGTCGGCGAGGACGGCCTGAAGCTGCTGGTGAATAAGGTAAGTGAATCCTAGCCTAAACGTTAAACAGGAAAGTAATCACGTCCCCGTCCTGGACAATATAGTCTTTACCTTCCAGACGCAATTGCCCCTGCTTTCGGGCTTCGGCGACACTCCCGCATTTAACCAGACTGTCGAAGCTGATTCCCTCGGCGCGGATGAATCCCTTCTCCATGTCGGTATGTATCTTACCCGCCGCTTTCACGGCCGTGGTTCCCTTTTTCACTGACCAGGCCCTGACCTCGTTGGAGGCGGTGGTAAAAAAAGTAACGAGGTCGGACAAATCGTAAGATATTTCGATAGTCCTTGCCAGCCCCGATTCCTGAAGTCCGTATTCGGCGCGGAATTCCCAGGCGGCGTCATCATCCAGTTGTGATAATTCTATCTCCAGCTTACCGCAGAGTGTGATGGCACGGCATTTCTCTCCGGAAAATTTTGCATTTATCTCCTCTTCCAGCGAGCTTGCCTCTGGCAGTTGCTCCTCCCCGATGTTTATCACGATGAGAAGCGGTTTGGCGGTGAGTAGCTGGTAGTTAGCGATAATCCGGGCGGCGGCACCCTCGGGGTGCAGTTCCCTGATGGGCCTGTCCTGTTCCAGGTCGGCCTTAAAAGCCAGCAGAATATCCTTTTCCGCCGTCAACGCCTGCCGCTCCGGGGCTCTGGCAGCTTTCATGGATTCTTCCAGTTTTTGCAGCCTTCTTTCTATGATGGCCAGGTCAGAGAAAACAAGCTCCATGTTCATGGTGGTGATATCCCTGGCGACATCCAGGCTGCCTTCGGAGTGGGGGATGCTGTCGTCAGCGAATGCCCGCACGACAGTGATTAGCGTATCGACGGTATTTAGCTGGTTGAGCAGTTCCCCGTCTAATCCCTTGTCCTGTGCCAGGCTCTTTACCGAGGCTCCCACGTCGATGTACTTCACCTCTACCGGTACCAGCTTTCTGGGATGGAGCATGTCGTTGAGGACGTTAAGGCGCGGTTCGGGCACCCTGGCGATGCCTACATGCGAGGAGATACCTTCGACGACGTGTGTTTTCGTGTCGGCCTGGCCACCGGTCAGCGCGTTAAAAAGGGTGGTCTTGCCGCTCTGGGGTAGACCTATTATACCGATGTTTATACTCATCAGCGTGATTTATGGTACGGAGTGAAGCGCGATTATCAGCGGCCCTTTTTAACTATTCCTTGGGCCCTCTTCAGGGCAAGCTCCCTGTCTTCGGTGATGTTCTTTTCATTACCCGCCAGCGCCAGAAGTACCTCCAGCGCTTCGTGCGTGTCCATGTCACCGAGCAGATTGATGGCTTGGGTCCTTATCTTTTTATCCAGGTGCGTATCGGTGGCGATATTGGCAAGTTTTTTCAGTTCTTCGTCCTGGGTAGGTTCTTCGGGAGTATCCGGCATCTTACTCACCTCTTGATTACAGCAATCGGGTACTTTCAATGCGATTATTCCCTAATACGGCGGTTTTGTCAACCTTACTCGTTGGCCTTTCTTGTGGTAAAATATAGGAACTTCTACCACGGAGTACCGAAAATGCTGTACGTCCTTATCGGCGAGGATGACTTTTCCATCCGCCAGGCGCTCGAGGAAATAAAGAAGACCATCGGTGATGATACCGCCCGACTGACCAATACCACCGTCCTCGACGGACGTCAGCTGACCATCGAGGAACTCAGGAATGCCTGCGAGACCGTTCCTTTCCTTGCGGAGAAACGACTCATCATCGTCGAAGGACTACTAGGGCGTTTCGAATCTGTCGCGAGAACAGGCAGGAAGAGAGCAAACAATCGGTCCGGCGAGGATGATGTCAGGGCTTTCACCGACGTCATGAAACAGCTTCCGGAGTTCACGGAACTGGTGCTTACCGATGGTAAAACAGGTGGTAATAACCCTCTCCTGCGGCAACTTACCGCTATTACCGGGGTGCGTTCGTTCCCGCTGCTCAGGCAGTCTCAGCTCCAGCGGTGGATTATCAAGAGTGTGGCGTCCGGGGGTGGCAGCATCTCGCCCCAGGGGGTAAATTCTCTGGCTGACTTCGTCGGTAATGACCTGTGGCTTATGTCCAACGAGATTGAAAAGCTCATCGTATACGCCGCAGGACGCCGCATCGAGGAATCGGACGTGCGTGCTCTGGTCAGCAATGCCCGGGAAGCCGGCGTCTTCGCTATGGTGGACGCCATCATCGAGCTCCGGACAAGTAAAGCCCAGGAGTCTTTGCAGCAGTTGCTCAGGCAGGGTGTTGCTCCCGCCCAGTTGCTAGTGATGATATCGCGGCAGGTCAGGATTATCTTTCAGATTAAGGAGCTGCGGAATCAGAAGAAGACGCGTGCAGAGATTCAGAAAAAACTGGGACTTACTTCCGACTTCGTTCTGAAGAAGGCCTGGGAGCAGTCGGACAGGTATTCGTCAGCCAGGCTCAGGGAGATATACCACCGGCTTCTGGAGACTGACCTTTCCATCAAGACGGGCAGGTATGACGGCGACCTTGCCCTTGATATCCTGATTGCCGAGCTTACCCGGCAGGGCGCCGTTCGTTCTTGACAAAATCATAAAATAGGCTAAAGTAATATTAACATGACGCAGTTTGATTCACCTTTTGTGGCGGTTGATATCGGCGGTACCAAGATTATGACCGCCGTTTTTTCTAATGATGGACGGATGCTGGCGAAAGATGTCTGCCCGACTTTAGTCGATGAGGGTGTTGACGCTGTAATCGAGCGATTGGCTTCGGCTATTTATACCATTCTCAACAGAAATGGACTCGTTACCTCGCGTCTGGCGGGTATCGGTATTGCCTGCGCTGGCGGTATAGATTCGGCCAGCGGCGTTGTCGTTACTCCCTCCCCCAATCTACCGGACTGGTTTGATATACCGCTGCAGGACATCATTGAAAAGAGGTTCAATATTGATACCTTTGTGCTTAATGATGCCAGCGCCGCAGCTCTCGGCGAGCAGCGCTTCGGCGCCGGACAGGAAGTTAAGAATCTGGTACTGGTTACTCTGGGCACCGGTATCGGTGGTGGCATTATTATCGAGGGTAATCTGTATCTTGGTGCCCGCGGCAGTGCCGGCGAGCTGGGCCACATGACCGTCGATGAAGGGGGACCCGTTTGTGGCTGCGGGAATATTGGATGCCTGGAAGTGATGGCGTCCGGTCGGGCGGTAGCCAGGGAAGCCATCAGGCGTCTGGTTCAGGGCGAGAAGTCCTCGTTGACCGAAATGGCTGATGGTAAAGTTGAAAGCATCACCACCGAGCAGGTGGCGGCCGCTGCCGCCGCTGGCGATTCGCTGGCTCTGTACGTTCTTTCCCGCGCCTCCCATTATTTGGGTGTGGGACTGGTGAACATCGTGAATGCTTTTAATCCGGAGATGATAATTCTCGGCGGCGGCATGGCGGAGTTGGACAGCCTCTACGTCGAGCCGGCTAAAAAACTGGTGATAGAAAGGGCATTTTCCATATCTACTCGGAACCTCAGCATCGTCACCGCGCAGCTCGGCAATGAAGCCGGGGTTTACGGCGCGGCGGCTTATGCTATTGAGCAAATAACCGGGAGGACGGCATGAAAATTCGTAAAGCGGTAATTATTGCGGCCGGTTATGGCACCAGATTTCTCCCCGCTACTAGGTCGCAGCCCAAGGAGATGCTGCCCCTGGTGGACAGGCCTATTATTCAATATAACGTCGAGGAAGCCATTAACTCCGGCATCGAGCAGGTAATATTCGTCACTGCCCGAGGTAAGCATACGATGGAAGACTACTTCGATGATTGTTTTGAACTGGAGCAGGTTCTGGAACGCAAGGGCGATGAAGAACGACTTCAGCAGATGCGCGAGGTGTCCCGTATGGCGGATGTCTGTTATATCCGGCAGAAAAAGCAACTGGGTATCGGTCACGCTATTCTCACGGCTAAAGATATCATCGGCAATGAGCCCTTTGCTGTGATGCTCCCCGACGATATTATTGATAGTAAGGTGCCCACACTAAAAAGTATGATAGATATTTACAGTAAATACGGTGCCGGTGTTGTCGCCGTCGAGAGGGTCAGTAAGGAAGATACCCGGAAATACGGCGTCATCGAGCCCAAAGATGTTTCGCAAGGTGTTTACGAGGTATTGAGCCTCGTCGAAAAACCGGAACCGGAAAAGGCTCCTTCACGACTCGGCATCGTGGGGCGTTACATGCTCACGCCGGAGATATTCGAGGCTATTAAGATTACTCCGCCCGGGGCAGGTAACGAGATACAGATTACGGATGCCATGCAAATCCTGCTGAAGACGCAGAAGCTTTATGCCTACGAGCTGGAAGGACTACGTTATGACACCGGCTCGCCGCTGGGCTGGCTCAAGGCTAATATCGCCTTCGCCCTGAAGCGTGACGATATACGCCTAGGCTTACAGGATTATCTGGACAGGTTGTAAGAATAGCACTATCTGTAACATCCCCCGATTGACAGCTACCGCCACATATATCTAAAATGACAGGTAAGTAACTCACTGTTTTTGTCTGGAGTTTTTTGTGAACAGCGACGAAATACGTGCGGCATTTCTGAACTTTTTCGAAGAGAAAGGGCATAAAGTCCTGACCAGTTCTTCGCTGGTGCCAAAAGGCGACCCCACTCTTCTGTTGACCAGCGCCGGGATGGTGCAGATAAAACCCTATTTCCTCGGAGAAGCTAGGCCTCCCAGCAAGCGTCTGGCATCGTGTCAGAAGTGCTTTCGTACCACCGATATCGATGATGTCGGCGATGCCACTCACCTGACCTTCTTCGAGATGCTGGGCAATTTCAGCGTCGGCGACTACTTTAAAAAGGAAACTATCGGCTGGGCGTACGAATTTATTACGCAGACTCTCAAGATACCGCATGAACGTCTGTGGGCGACGGTTTACCTCGATGATGACGAGGCTTTCGGGCACTGGCGGGATATCGGTATCCCCGAGGACAGGATACTCAGGTTCGGCGAGGAGCATAACTTCTGGGGTCCAGTCGGCGATTCCGGACCCTGCGGACCCGATGTCGAGATTTTTTACGACTTCGGTGAGGGTGTCGGCTGCGGCAAACCCGATTGTCGTCCCAATTGTGAGTGCGGTCGCTTTACTGAAATCAGTACCTTGGTCTTCATGCAATACAACCAGGCTAAAGATGGCAAACGTTCTCCTTTACCCCGTCCGAGTATCGATACGGGTATGGGCCTCGAAAGGACGGCGGTTATCCTGCAGGGCAGGACCTCTGTCTACGAGACCGATTTATTCACGCCGCTGCTGGAATGCGTTAGCAGGCTCACCGGTAAGAAATACGGGGCTGTGCCTGACGATGATATCGCCATGCGAGTCCTGGCTGACCACGGTCGTGCCATAACCTTCCTCATCGCCGACGGCGTTATTCCCGGCAACGAGGGCCGCGATTACGTCCTGCGGCGCATCTTGAGGCGGGCTTCACTTTTCGGCCAGCGACTGGGACTGGACAAACCCTTCCTCTCGGAACTGGCGCTGACCACGATTAAGCAGATGAACCATATCTACCCCGAACTCAAGCAGCGGCAGGAATTTATTATCAGGGCTGTCCGTCAGGAAGAAACTAGGTTTGATGAAACACTAGCTGAAGGATTAGAAATATTAGAAGGTGAGATAATTCCTTTGAAGAAAGATTTCCAAAATCAGATTGATAAATTATCTGAAGATATTCAGTTTGATAATGTAGATGAATTCCTTCCTAAAGGACAGATATCTACAATTATTCACCACTTAATCACTCGGGTTACTGCTCTAGGTCCTGGTAATATTACAGGAATTAAAAATGCCTTTGTTATTCTTAATACTGAAAAAATTTGGATGGACTCGAGAGATAAACTAATAGCCGAACTTAAGGAGCTTGAATCTGATCCTGCCGTAAATAGAAAATCATTGAAAAAGTTAATTAATAGAAGGCTTAGTGAACTAAAAGATAGTCAGAAAATAATATCCGGTGAAGAATTATTTAAACTCTATGATACATATGGCTTCCCAATAGAAATTTCAAAAGAGATAGTCGCAAGACATGGTTTCATGGTCGATACGGAAGGTTTTGAGAAGCAAATAGAGGCACAGCGTGAAAGAGCCCGTGCTTCCCATAAATTTGATATAGAAGCAAAAACTGAAATAGGTTTAGAACCATCCGCAGATTTGCGTACTGAATTCGTCGGTTATCACTGCCTGGAGCAGTCCTCAAGGATAATCAGTCTTCTGGTGGACGGGCGCCCGGTCGATAAAGCGGAGGCGGGACAGGAAGCCAGCGTCGTCCTTGATGTCAGTCCTTTCTACGGCGAGATGGGCGGGCAACTCGGGGATACCGGAGAAATCGTCGGTAATAATGGTCGCTTCGCCGTTGCCGATACCATCAGGGTGGAGCCCGATATTATCGTGCATAAGGGCAAAGTTATCGATGGATACCTAACAGGGGAGGAAGAGGTAACGGCTGCCGTGGACGTTGAGCGCCGACTTGATATCGCGCGCAATCACACGGCGACACACCTGTTGCAGGCGGCTCTCCGCTCTGTCCTCGGCGAGCATGTTCAGCAACGCGGTTCGCTGGTTGCCCCCGAACGCCTGCGTTTCGACTTTTCTCACCTGGCTCCGGTCACGCCCGATGAAATAAGTAAAGTACAGCACATCGTCAACGATATGATTCGACGTAATCTCCGCGTTTATGACGAAGATACTTCCTACCGGGAGGCGGTTAATGCCGGCGTAATCGCCATCTTCGATGAAAAGTACGGTGATGTCGTACGCGTGCTGAAAATCGGCGAGCCCACCGAAAGCGCCGAGCTTTGCGGCGGTACCCACGTCAGCTCTACCGGTGAAATCGGTTATTTCCGCATCGTCAGCGAGGAGGGCATCGGCGCGGGGCTGCGCCGCATCGAGGCTGTCACCGGTCGCGGCGCCGAGGCTTTCATCGAAGGACGCTTCAGGGGACTGGAGAGTATCGCAAAATCTCTGGAAGCCACCCCCGATAGCGCTCCCGAGAAACTCGATGGCCTTCTGTCCGAACTGGAAAAGGAGCGTAAGTACGCTCTGTCTCTGGAAAGGGAGCTTGCGAAGAAAGAAATGGAGTCTCTGCTGGGTAAGGTGGCAGTAATCAAGGGCGTAAATGTACTCTCGGCGAGGGTAGCCTCTTCCAATCAGCAGGTATTGCGGGAGATGGCGGACACTCTCCGTGAAAAATTGAAGAGCGTTATTGTTGTTTTAGGAGCGGTCAGCGGCGACAGACCGGTATTTATCGCCGCCGTCACGCCTGACCTCGTTGCCAAAGGCTATAACGCCGGCACGATCATCAAGCAGATTGCTGGAGTCGCCGGTGGCGGTGGCGGCGGACGGGCCGACTTCGCTCAGGCGGGGGGTAAAAACAAGAATAAGCTCGATGAAGCCTTGAGTCTGGTCAGGCAGCTGGTTTAAGATGGAAGAGCGTAAACCTCGTGTCATGGGCATTGATTTCGGCGATAGCCGTATCGGTGTTGCCCTAAGCGATCCCCTCGGGATTATGGCTACTCCTCACACCATTATCACCCGGATAGAAGAGGAAAAGGATATCACAACTATTGTTGACATAATACACCAGAACGAGGTTGGGCGCGTTGTTATCGGGTTGCCCATCTCCATGAACGGTACCCTCGGTATGCAGGCGGAAAAGGTGAAGGCGTTTGCTGCAGAGTTGGCAAAAAAGATTGATGTTCCCGTGGAATTCAGGGACGAACGACTCTCGACGGTTGTCGCCAAGAACCTGGTGCGGGAGTCCAGGAAGACCGACCGTAAGACCCGGTACGATGCCGCGGCGGCGGCGCTCATCCTCCAGAGCTACCTCGATGATACCGCCCCGCCGTCCGACGTCTCTGACGAACCTGATTACCCGCTTTAACAGAATACCCCCGACTCGCCATTTATAAAGTTTTCTTTTCAGGGTTAGCTTTATTGACAACCATTTATCAGCGTTTGTATCATATACTAGGGGTATTGTTTCTGTTATGGTCCGCTGGGACAGAGAGGATTTATGGCTCAAAAGAGAGATTATTACGAGGTCCTGGGGGTGTCCCGCGACGCTTCCAGTGAGGAGATAAAGAAGGCTTTCCGAAAGCTGGCTTTTCAATACCATCCTGACCGAAACCGTGACGATGGTGCTGAGGCCAAGTTCAAGGAAGTCAATGAAGCTTACGAGGTGCTTTCGGATGCTGACAAGCGCGCTGCCTATGACCGCTTCGGCCACGCCGGTGCCGATAATCTCTTCGGCCGGGGCTTTGAGGGATTCGACTTCGGAGGCTTCGGGGACATTTTTGAAGCCTTTTTCGGCGGTACCAGTACCACCACCCGTCAGGCACCCCGGCACGGTAATGACCTCCGCTATAACATTACCCTGTCTTTTGAAGAAGCCGCTCTCGGCTGTGAAAAGGAGATAGAAATCAAGCGTACCGAGATATGCTCCACGTGCAGCGGCACCGGTTCCCGAGCCGGCACGCAACCCAACAAGTGTCCCAGCTGTGATGGTACCGGCCAGGTACGCCGCGTGCAGCGCAGCCTTTTCGGTCAGTTTATTCAATCGGCTGTCTGCAGTGAGTGCCGCGGTGAGGGCGTTATTATCACCGACCCCTGTCACGACTGTAAAGGCAGCGGCTTTCAGAAGCAGAAGCGGCGCATCGCCGTTACGGTACCTGCCGGTGTTGACGATGGTAATGGCATCAAGCTCCGCGGTGAGGGTGATGCCGGCTCGCGGCGGGGTTCTCCGGGGAATCTGTACGTCATGATTTCGGTCGAAAAGCACAGGTACTTCGTGCGTGATGGCGATGATATTATCTACGACTTACCCGTGAACTTCGCCGAGGCGGCTCTCGGCACCGAAGTGGAAGTTCCCACTCTCTACGGGAAAAGCAAGCTGAAAGTCCCCGCCGGCAGCCAGAATGATAAAATATTCAGGCTTAAAGACAAGGGGATTACCCATCTTCATGGCAGCGGTCGCGGCGACCAGCTTGTAAGGTTACAGGTGATTACTCCCGAATCGCTGAACAAGGAGCAGCGTAAGCTGTTTGAAGAACTGGCCAGGAGCCTGGGGCCTACCAGAAGGATAGATGCTGATTCCTGATTTCAGGTCTTGGTGGTATGCCGCTCGGCTCTGAAAACAGAGAATAAACGCCAGCGCCGACCCGCCAGTTCGTGCTTGGTATTGCCTCCCATCAGTTCCACCGCTGCCTGTATCGGGTCGATTCCTTCGTAAAGCACTTGGTGCAGCTTCTCCGTTATCGGCATTTCCAGTCCCTGCTGCTCGGCAATGGTCTTGGCTACCAGTGTCGTGTTAACTCCCTCGGCTACCTCAGTCATCGAGTCGAGAATTTCCGCTACGGGTCTTCCCTTGGCCAGTTCGACCCCGACATGGTGGTTGCGACTCAGCGGGCTGGTGCAGGTAGCGATGACGTCTCCCAGTCCTGCCAGCCCGGAGAACGTCAGCGGGTTTGCTCCCAGTGACATGCCTAGGGCGGTTATCTCGGTCAGGCCGCGAGTCATGAAAGCCGCCTTGGCGTTATCGCCGTATCCCAGCCCATCGGCGATGCCTGCTCCGATGGCCAGGATATTCTTCAATGCCCCCGCCAGCTCCACGCCGATGATGTCCGTATTTGTGAAGACGCAAAAATTCGGTGTCGTTAGAACTCTCTGGGCCTGCCTGGCTGTCCTGGAGTCTGTAGCAGCTATCACCGAGGCAGCTGGTAAATCGCGCATTATCTCCCGCGCCAGCTGCGGGCCGGAAAGGGCGCAGATGTTTGACTGGAAGTTATCGTCGATTTCTTCGCCTATCACCTCTGACATGCGTTTGTTGCTGCCTATCTCCAGACCTTTTGAAGCGCTGATTATCAGCGTCGACTTTTTAAGGTAGCGAGCGGCCTGCGAGATGTTCTGGCGCATCGTCGCCGATGGCACTGCTAGGATAACCACGTCGGCGTCGTCCATCGCTTCGGCCATGTGGCTTGTTGTAGAGATGTTCTCTGGCAGTACCAGTCCCTCGAAGCGCTCCTGGTTAAGGCCTTTTTCCCTGAGATGTCTGGCTTCCCGTTCCGTTCTGGCCCACAATCTCACGTCGTGCCCTTTGCCTGCCAGGAGCAGTCCCAGGGTAATTCCCCAGCTTGTGGTGCCTATGATTGTTGACTTCTGCATCCCCTGAAGAGCTCTTTTCCGGTTATGGACAATATTACCATTTTCCGCTGGTGGATGGTACTTTCTCCGTTCCGGCTTTCTCGCCGAGTTTCCGTTCCCTGCCGGTCACGAGTCGTTTGATATTATCACGGTGCATCACGTAGATGAATACGGCGCCTATCATTGCGTAGATCACGTATTCTATATGCGGGTACAGGTTTAATATAGGTACTTTGAGGTAGTTTAGTATTATCAGCATAACGAAAGCAATTACGGAGCCTGTAATGGAACCAAGTGACATGAATTTGGTAATCAACCCTATTATAACCATAATTCCTCCGCCCACTATCGCCGCCGGCCAGAACATCACCATCAGTGCTCCCAGGAATGTATTAACCCCCCTGCCCCCCTTGAACCTGAGGAAAACTGACCAGCTATGTCCTGCGATTGCTGCCAGGGCGGCGGCTACCTGCCCGAAGTAGACCACCATTGTTGAATAGCTGCTGGTATCGACCGCGTCGAATATCAGCTTGGCGATGTATACTGCCAGCGCTCCCTTGCCCAGGTCAAAGATTAGAGATAGTATGGCCCCCTTCCTCCCCGCCACCCGCATCACGTTGGTCATGCCCGTTTTACCGCTGCCGACGGTCCTGATGTCGGTTTTTCCCAGTACTCGCCCGATAACCACCCCGAAAGGCAGAGAGCCCAGAAGATAACCGATTACTATTACCGCTATGTACAGCCCGGCTATCATTCTTCTCCCCTCGTTTTAAAGACCATTCTCAGCGGCGTGCCCGCAAAACCGAAAGCCTCCCGCAGCTTGTTCTCCAGATAACGCCGGTAGCTGAAATGTACCAGCCTGGCGTCGTTGGCAAAGAAAACAAAAGTAGGCGGATTAACCTCCGCCTGCGTTGCATAATAGACCTTGAGCTGTTTCCCCTTGCGGTGCGGTCGGTTGTGCGCGGCGACCGCCTTCTGCACGACGCCGTTAACCGTTGCCGTGGTGAGTCTTTTTCGCCTCTCCTGATATACCTGGATGACCTGAGGCATAATCCTGTTTACTCCCTGTCCGGTTTTCGCTGAGGTGAATATTACCGGTGCGTGGGTGAAGAACTTGAACAGGCGTTTGACCTGGCGGTTCCATTCATTGATATTTTTATCTTCAATCAGGTCCCATTTATTAATGATTATTACAATTCCCTTGGCTGCCTGTTGGATATACCCGCCAATATGCAGGTCCTGGGAGGTTGCTGGCTCGGTTGCATCAAGAACGAGGAGAGCGATATCGGCTCGGTCAATGGCCCGCAAAGTTCTTATTACGCTGTACCTTTCAACTCCCGCTTTAATACTTCCCCGCCTCCTGACACCTGCCGTATCAATAAGTAGCACACTTTGACCGTTAAAGTCAAACGGCGTGTCGATGGCGTCACGCGTCGTTCCGGGTACTTCGTCGACGATTACCCTGCTATCTCCCACCAGGGCGTTAAGCAGCATCGATTTGCCCACGTTGGGCCTGCCCACGATGGCTATCTTTATTGTCTCCGGTGACTCTTCCGAAGCAGTTGGTGCCGGCAGCAGTGTTATTATTTTGTCCAGTAATTCCGCCACGCCCCGCCTGTGATGTGCTGACACCGGCATTGGTTCCCCTAGCCCCAGCTCGTAGAATTCCACGGCGGCACTTTCAAGTCTGGCGTTGTCGGCCTTGTTAGCTGCCAGCAATATTGGTTTGGCGGTCCGCCGCAATTTTCCGGCTATTTCCAGGTCCATCGGCATTACCCCGTCGTTCACGTCCGTTAAAAAAATGATAACGTCGGCGGTATTTATCGCCGCTTCTATCTGAGCGTTGATGCCTCGGGTGATGGTGGCGCCCGTCTCTGGTTCCAGTCCTCCCGTGTCAATGACCGTGAGTTCAGTACCCTGCCAGCTGACGCTGGCGAAGATGCGGTCTCGCGTAGTCCCCGGCTGGTCCTGGACAATTGCCAGTGGTTTGCCCGCGATGCGGTTCAGCAGTGTCGATTTCCCGGTATTCTGTCGCCCGATTATGGCGACGATTGGTTTAGTCATGGTCGCCAGCTCCTGGCATGATATTATCACTATCGTGGTAGTGTTATTTCGGTTCCTGTAATTCAGGCGCAAATTTTATTCCCGGAGCCTCAATCTGTGTCCTGGTAATGTTTCTTAACTCAGTAACAATATCCCGGAAATTCTGTACAAAGACATTGTATTCTACCGCAAACTTGTTATATTGATTGATGACATCTCTGGGTATCTCATATTTCCGGGCTATTTCATAAAATTGTTCGGTAAATTCGTAATAATGATTATTGATAGCCCATAATTCGTTGAGATGGGTGTGCAGAAAGAGGATATATCTCCGGCTTCTAAGGTCGCTTTCTATCCGGGCAACGAAGCTTGTGGTCCAGGTATCGAAAATCCGTTGTGACATGGAGCAAGCCCTCGCCCATTCCCAGATTTTAGGATCTTCCAGGCCGAATAGATTTTCTATTAGGGCAAAGATCGAAACGGATGAGTGTCCCATGAAACGGCGATTAAACTGGGTGGTTAGTTGTGAGATTTTCATTGCCTGGCGTGCCAGTTCATCTTTTCTGGCGATGATCATATATATAACTAGCCCGATGCACAGTATTGCTACCAGCACCGGTACGGAGATGGTATACGCTATATCATCGTAAAGAACCAAGCTAGCGACGGCAACAGCCGTTATTAGTGCGGGGAACCATCCTCGGAATATCAGTGCTCTAAACATACTTTCTCTGCGTTAATGGTAGTTCGCCAGGGGTAGTTCCAGTCCCCCCAGCATCTCTGCCAATAGTGCTTTCTGCGCGTATATTCTGTTTTCGGCCTGGTCGAAGACCACCGATTGCGGACTGTAAAGTATGTTTTCCGCCACTTCCTCGCCGTGGTGTGCCGGGAGGCAATGCATCATTATGGCATATCCCCTGGCCAGTGACAGCAGCTGGGAGTTTACCTGGTAGCCGGCGAATACCCGCCGCCGTTGTTCCGCTTCTTCCTCCTGCCCCATGCTTGTCCAGGTATCGGTATAGACCACGTCGGCGCCTCTTACTGCTTCCTTGGGATCTTCCGTGCAGAAAATCTCGGAGCCCGTTTCGTCGGCGTACTCGCGGGCTTTATGCAGTATTTCTTCACTTATCTGGTATCCCGGAGGAGAAGCTATGCGGAAGTTCATTCCGGCTAACGATGTAGCCAGTACCAGGCTGCTGGCTACGTTATTGCCGTCCCCGACATATGCCAGGGTAATCCCTTCGAGCATATTTTTCTTCTCGTATATCGTCAGCAGGTCGGCCAGTGCCTGGCAGGGATGCTCCATATCGGACAGGGCGTTGATGACCGGGACGCTGGCGTTTTCGGCCAGGACATCCAGCGTTTTGTGTGATAGGGTACGGGCAACGATGGCGTTGACGCACCGACTCAGCACTTGGGCTACGTCGGGCACCGATTCGCGTTTGCCGAGTCCCACCTCGTCCGGCGAAAGGTAAATGCAGTGTCCTCCCAGTTGCCTCATCGCCATCTCGAAGCTTATTCGCGTACGGGTGGAGGGATGTTCGAAGAGCAGGGCAATCGTTTTCTCGCTGAGCAATGAACTCCACCCCTCGGCTTTCAACTCGACGGCGCTGGTAATCAGTGAATACAGGCGCTGTGAGTCCAGGTTGCTTATGGAAAGAAAGTCTTTGCTGCTCAATATATCCTCCTGTATGCCCACAGTATATCATGAATTTCCGGTTATTCAACAGCGGTTTGTTTATTTATTTTTATCCGTATTTCTTTCAACTTGACATAGTTAATCCACTTGACTAATATGACATTTAGTCGGGAGTTATACATGGTAAAAAAAGAAAAATACACCGTCTCGGGCAGCCAGGTCCTCGGTAAAATCAAGGAGCTTATCCACGAGGGCAATATCAGGACAGTACGCCTGATTCATGATGATAGAACGCTTATTGAAATCCCCCTTTCTGTCGGCGCGCCCGTTGCTTTCGTCGGTATCCTGGCGGCCCCTGTCTTGGCGGCTATCGGTGCCGCCGCTGCGCTGGTTACGGAGTGCACCATCGAGGTGGAAAAGGTAGAAGAGGATAAGAAAGATAGCTCTTGAGATTTATTTTTGAATGACCGACTCCCCATTTTGGCTGCAAGGCGTTATATAAGATGATAAAGCATATAGTGATGTGGAAGCTTAAGAAATTTGCCGAGGGCGGCAGCAAGGACGAAAATGCCCTGCTGATAAAGTCCAAGCTCGAAGGACTCAGGAAGAAGATAAAACAGATCAAGAAACTCGAGGTTGGCTTTAACCTGAATCCTTCTTCGACTGCTTACGATATTGTTTTATACTCCGAGTTTGATACGATGGAAGACCTCAATAAATATAAGACTCACCCCGAGCACAAAAGAGTGGGTGATTTTGTTAGCAAGGTACGACTCGAAAGAAAAGCGATTGATTACGAGGTATAATATCGCTTATGTTTAGTCGCGTAATATCTGATATATGGTAGAAATTATCCTGGCAAGACACGGCGAGACGGACTGGAATGCTTCGGAGATATTCAGGGGTAGGGCTGACGTACCCCTGAACGAAGTCGGCAGAAAACAGGCGGAGATGCTGGGAGAATATCTGGGGCGGGTTAAAACAGACTTTATCTATTCCAGTCCCCTAAAAAGGGCTATTGAAACTGCCGGGGTTATTGCCGGTCGCTGTGGACTTGAAGTCAATCCCGTTGAAAACCTGAATGATTTCCATTTCGGTGACTGGCAGGGCTTGTCCCACCGCCAGGTTCAGGAGCAGTACCCAGAGCTCTACCGCGACTGGCTGGATACGCCCGAGCAGGTTAGAATCCCCGGTGGTGAAAGCCTCGAAGACGTCCGGAGTCGCGCTGTCCCCTTCGTAGACGATGCCGTCATGAGGTGCGGCGAGGGGAGAATTGTCTTCGTATCCCATCGCGTCGTCCATAAAGTCCTGGTATGCAGTCTCCTGGGACTTAACCTCTCTCACTTCTGGAATATCAGGATAGATACCTGTGGCGTTACCCGCTTCGATTGTGGCGATGGCAGACTGGTACTCAACGGACATAATGATACCTCCTTCCTGCATTCCGTCAGTAAGGAACCCGCGGCTGATTTTTAATTATGTTTTCTCTGCCTTTACACGGGATGTATACTAGAGATACAATGCTATAATAACAACAAGAAACGGGGGTGGTAATTTGTGAGTATTGAATGGTTCCGTGATCTGGTCATAATTATCTGGGGTTTAGGGTCGACGGTGGTGATAATAATCATCGGGGTACTGGCAATCATGTTCTACCGCCGGATGCGGCCCGCGCTTGATTCCCTGAAGACAACCACCAAGACCGTGGAAAGCATTACCTCCGTAGTGAGTGAGAATGTCGTCGGACCGCTATCGAAGGTGGTGGCTTTTGTCCAGGGTGCGCGTCAGGCGATCAACTTGGTAAGTCAATTAAGAAATAAGAAGGAGGAGGATTGATATGAGTGAGAAAGAGGGGGGAAGCAATTTCCTCGTAGGTTTTATTATCGGCGCTATCGCTGGGGTGGCTATCGGCTTTCTCTACGCCCCTAAGTCAGGCAAAGAAACCAGGGCGTTATTAAAGGAAAAAGCCAGTAGCGTTACCGAGAGAATCAAGGGTTCGGCTAAAAACGCGGAGAAAAAAGCAAGGGAGAAATTATCGCCTGATTAAGCTTGATTCACCTCGGAAATATGACGGCAGAGTTTATAATTGACTGATTTTTTATCAAAGCATTGGCGCCTGGTAGTCATAATACTGGGTATTATTTTATTTCTCTGGATTCTCTACCTGTTAAGGACGTTTGTTCTGCCTTTCGCCACCGCTCTGGTACTGGCTTATCTTTTAATGCCGGTGGTGCTCTGGCTTGAAGAGAAAATACCCCCCAGGCGGAAATGGCCCGGTTTCAGACGGGTCATTTCTGTCTTGATTGCTTTCATCGTGCTCATCTGTATCGTCGGCGCCTTCGGCTATTTTATCGTATCTACCTTTATCGAAGCCTCGTTGACCCTGCTGGAGAGTGCACCCTATTTTATCAGTCAGAGCATGGAAAACATCCAGGAATGGTTCAGTGACATTATTTCTGCTTTACCCGTTGATGTACAGGAAGAGATAACCCAGGAAATAGAAGAGGGGGGTGTGGCGCTTGGTAATGCTATCAGGACGTCTTTGATGGCAGCAGTCACATCAATCCCCGCTACTTTCGGGTTGATTCTGGGTTTTGCCGTCCTGCCTTTCTTCCTCTTCTACCTGTTAAAGGACTCGGAGAAACTGAAAGCAGGGATTATCGCACCTTTCTCGGAGAAAAACGCTATACATGTCCGAAAAGTCTTCTCCATAATCGAACAGGTACTGGGACGTTATATCAGGGCTCAGCTTATTTTGGGAATTATTGTAGCCTATTTTACTTTTATCGGGCTGTATGTAATGGAAATACCCTATTATCTGGCTTTGTCTCTCCTGGCCGGCGTTACCGAGGTTATTCCCATCATCGGCCCATGGATCGGCGGTGGTGTTGCTGTCATCGTCACCCTGGCGGTCGTCCCCGAGAAAGCTATATGGGTAGCAGTTCTCTTTGTATGCGTCCAGTTACTGGAAAACAATCTCCTTGTTCCCAAGATACAGAGCGCCTACCTGCGTATCCACCCCGCCGTTATGATATTCCTCTTGGTTCTCGGGACTTACATCGCCGGTTTCTGGGGCTTGCTCGTTATCGGCCCGCTTACCGCAACCCTTGTTGAAATAGTGAAGTACATACGCGACCAGTATCGTCAGCCTGTTCTCCTCCAGACGGACAACCCCGACGAACCTGTATCCTCCGGCTGATGTCGTTCCCGCTCGCCTAGAGCCTGTGGTAAGGTAAAGTCCCACCTCGCAACATTTCCTTTCCTCGTCCCCGATAATTAAAATTTATTTACCAACTCTGCTATAATAATCTCATGGAAAAACCTCTTTTATTGCTCTTCGACGGTAACGCTATCGTTCACCGTGCCTTCCATGCCTTCGGCGCTACCCGCTACCGGCAGGCTACCCCGCTTACCGTCTCGAAAACCGGCGAGGTCGTCAGCGCCGTCTACGGCTTTGCCCTCATGCTACTCAAGGTTCTCAACGAGCTCAAGCCCGCCTATCTGGCTATCGCCTTCGATAAAAAAGGTCCCACTTTCCGGCACAAGATGTACGACGGGTATAAAGCTAACCGTCCCGCCACCCCCGATGAACTGGTCGGCCAGATAGACCGCGTCAAGCAGCTGGTAAAAGCTTTCGGCATATCTATGTACGAAGTTGATGATTATGAAGCCGACGATGTTCTCGGCACGCTGAGTAAACAGGCTGCTGGCCAGGGACTGGATACCGTCATTGTCACCGGCGATGCCGATACCATGCAACTGGTATCTCCCGGGGTCAGAGTTCTCTATCCCAGAGCTGGTAAGGCTTTCAGCGATACCGTGCTTTTTAACGAGGAGGCCGTCGAGGAGAAATACGGCGTACTCCCGGAGCACATCACCGATCTTAAGGCTCTGGTGGGTGATACCTCCGATAATATTCCCGGTGTCCCCGGCATCGGTGAGAAGACCGCTATCAGGCTTATCCAACAGTTCGGTTCGCTGGAAGAGATATACACACACCTGGAAGAAATCACCCCGCCACGTGTTAAGCAGATACTCGAGGATAATAAAGACCTGGCTTACCGCTCCAAGGAGCTGGCGACTATCGTCACCGAGGTCCCCGTTTCTATCGACCTTGATGTTGTCGACGTTGGTAACTATGACCGCCGGCAGGCTGCCGATTTCCTCCGCGAGATGGAGTTTTTCAGTTTACTCCCGAAGTTACCTGGTAGCGATGATGAATCTGCCACCGCTGCGAAAACCGTTGAGAAAGCCGGCGGCGACTATACTCTTATCACCACGCTGGATGACCTCGATAAGCTGTGTAAGCAGCTAAAAAAAGCCGGAGCCTTCGCCTTCGATACCGAGACCACCGGCCTTAACCCGATGCAGGCAAAGCCCGTGGGTATCTCCCTTTCGGCGGAGGCAGGTAAAGCGTACTATATCCCCGTCGGGCATGTTATCCTTGATGAGGTCGCTCAGCTGCCGCTGGAGCAGGTCACCGGTAAGCTCAAACCCCTCTTCGAGGATGCCACCGTCACCAAGATAGCCCACAACGGCAAGTACGACATGATGATAATGGATGGGAGCGGCGTGCCGGTAAATAACCTCGGCTTCGATACCATGATTGCTGCCCACCTGCTGGGAGAAAAGGCTATAGGACTTAAAAACCTGGCTTTCAGTCGACTCGGCATCGAAATGACACCCATCACCAATCTTATTGGTACTGGCTCCCGGCAGCTTTCGATGTCTGAGGTGGGCATCCGGCAAACGGCCGATTATGCCTGCGCTGACGCTGATATGACCTTCCGGCTGGCGGAATTATTTAAAAAAGAACTCGAAAATCAGCACCTAATAAAATTGTTTGCTGAGGTGGAGATGCCGCTGGTGCCCGTGTTGCTCGACATGGAGAAGAACGGTATCTTGCTCGATATTGATATCCTCAGCGATATGTCGCGGTACCTCGGTGAGCAGATAAGCGTACTGGAAGAGCGTATCTACAGCGAGGCCGGCGAGGAGTTTAATATCAATTCCCCGCAGCAGCTTGGTCGCGTCCTTTTCGATAAGCTCCAGCTGCCCACGAACCGTCGTGGTAAGGTGAAGTATTCCACCGAGGCATCCATCCTCCAGGAGCTCAGCCAGGAATTCCCCATCACGCGCGATATCCTGGAATACCGCCAGCTTACCAAGATAAAATCCACCTATCTCGATGCCCTGCCAAATCTCGTCAATCCCGATACGGGCAGGATTCACACCAGCTTTAACCAGACCCGTACTGTCACCGGACGCCTTTCTTCCAGCGACCCCAATATGCAGAATATTCCCGTCAGGGGTGAGTTGGGCGGGCAGGTACGCCAAGCTTTTATCGCCCCGGAAGGATACCGGCTGCTGGCCGGGGATTACTCGCAGATAGACCTCCGCGTGCTGGCACACCTTTCCCGTGATGATAATCTCCTGGAAGCCTTCCGCCGAGATGAGGATATTCACGCCGCCACGGCCGCCCAGATATACGGCATCAAGTCCTCCGAGGTCACCCCGGACATGCGGCGCTTCGCCAAGACTGTTAATTTCGGCATAATCTACGGTATGAGCGAGTACGGACTGGAGCAGGCCACCGAGCTATCCCGCGAGGAAGCCGGCAAGTTTATCGCCGCCTACTACGAAAGACATCCGGGAGTCATGAAGTATTTCGACGCCACCCGGGAGCGGGCACGGCGGGGTGGCTACGTGGAGACGTTGCTGGGGAGGAGGAGGTTTATTCCCGATATCAGCTCGTCCAACCGCCAGGTCAGGGAGGCCGCCGAGCGCATGGCTATCAACATGCCCGTGCAGGGTACCTCCGCGGATATCATCAAGGTGGCGATGATTAATCTCTACCGTGAGATGAAAGAGAAAAAGCTCCGGAGCAAGATGCTGCTCCAGGTGCATGATGAGCTTGTCTTTGAGGTGCCCGAGGTTGAAATGGACACGATGTGTAAACTCGTCCCGGAAATAATGTCATCAGCGGTGAAGCTGGCCATACCCCTCAAGGTGGATATCAAAGAGGGCAGGAACTGGGGAGAGATGAAGTAAGTCATGCCCGAGCTCCCTGAAGTGGAAACCATCAAGAACGAGTTGCTGCCGTACGTCGTCGGACGTACCATTACCGGCGTCGCGTTATTCTGGGACAGGATAGTCCGCTCTCCCTCTGTCGATGAGTTCATATCTCAGGTAGTCGGTCGGGAGATAACCGGTCTGCGTCGACGCGGCAAATACCTCTTTTTTGTTCTCGGCGGTGACGGATTACTGGTGATGCACATGAAAATGACCGGCTCGCTCTTGATTAACCCCGCCGACGACCGTTTCACCAGGGCTATTTTCTATCTGGACAACGGCTCGGCGCTCCATTTCTGGGACCCGCGCAAGTTCGGTGTGATGTGGCTGGCTGAGGATGACAGCGATATTTCCCGCAAGCTGGGACCCGAGCCCCTCGGGGATGAATTTACCGTCGAGGTTCTCTCTCAACT
>Ga0209427_10000713_pt1 | contig 36413 bp, 40 predicted proteins | sample DeeMarSWOR136_30_FD_187465 | JGI IMG/M metagenome (GOLD analysis project Ga0209427, IMG submission 187465) | Marine sediment microbial communities from White Oak River estuary, North Carolina - WOR-1-36_30 (SPAdes) (version 2) | ecosystem: Environmental > Aquatic > Marine > Intertidal zone >...
CAGGCGATTGAGATATACCTGGAGCACGGGTGCCTCGGCGTCGAGATCTACAGGGACGCGAAGGACCCGAGGAAGTGGATGGAGCTCAACAGGTACAGGGACAGGCAGCACTACAACGAGGTGATAGCATCGGTGGACGAGGACCCAAGGATAAAGCCCCTGTTCGAGGAGTTCATCGGCCTGTTTGAGGAGGGGAACCAGCCGGAGAAGTCCACATACTACAGGATGATCTGAGGGGACCAGTCGCAATTATAAGCCCCTGACGCATAGAAATCTCTGATTCTGAATGGGCGAGGACCCGCTTCACGGTTACAGAGGCCGCCTCAGGGAGGCCCTCGAGGCCGCGGGGGTCGTCATCGGCGACCTCGTGAGGGTGGAGTCCGGGGAGAGAAGCCACGAAGGCTCCCTGATGCCGAGGCTGGAGACCGCGGACGACCGGCACATCGTGCTCAAGCTGATGACAGGCTACAACGTCGGCGTCGCCTTCGACGAGGAGACGGAGATCGTCCGCCTGGGGCAAGCCGATAAGCCGGAGTTCAGGCCACCACCCCTGCCGGAGACGAGGGCGGGGCTGCCGAGGGTGAGCATAGTCAGCACGGGGGGCACGATCGCCAGCAGGGTCGACTACGTCACGGGCGGTGTTCAGTCCGCCATCTCCTCCAGGGACCTCCTGAGCATAGTCCCCGAACTCTCCGAGATAGCAGTCGTCGACGCTGACATCCTCTACAGCGTCTTCAGCGAGAACATCGACCCTGACCACTGGTCAGGCATAGCGAATAGGGTCGCAGAGAAGATCAAGGGCGGAGCGGAGGGCGTGGTCATAACCCACGGCACCGACACGATGGGGTACTCCTCGGCCGCCCTCAGCTTCGCCCTCAGGAGCCTCCCCGTGCCCGTCATCTTCGTCGGCTCCCAGAGGAGCTCCGACCGGCCCAGCTCCGACGCGGCTACGAACCTGATCGGTGCCGTGACCGTGGCGGCCCACGCCCCCTTCGCCGAGGTGGCCCTCGGGATGCACGAGACGACCTCGGACACGTGCATCGTCTTCCACAGGGGGACGAAGGTGAGGAAGTGCCACACGAGCGCCAGGTACGCCTTCCAGTCGGTGAACTCCGAGCCCCTGGCGAGGCTCGCAGACGGCCGAATCGAGATGGTCGCAGGGGACTACCAGAGGAGGGGTGAAGAAGAGCTCGAGGTCGCCGCCGATTTTGAGAAGAAAACCTCACTGGTAAAGTTCCACCCGGGCTTCGACCCCGGGATCATCGACTGGCTCGCCGAGGAGGGGTACAGGGGGATCATCCTCGAGGGGACTGGCCTCGGCCACGTCAGCACAGGATTCTACGGACCGATCAAGAGGGCGGTCGAGAAGGGGGTCTACGTCGGGATGACCTCGCAGTGCATCTGGGGGAGGATCGACATGGACGTCTACACGACCGGGAGGGAGCTCCAGCGGATCGGGGTCGAGCCCCTGGGAGACATGCACCCCGAGACCGCCCTCGTCAAGCTGATGTGGGTGCTGGGGCAGACCAGCGACCCCGGGGAGGCCAGGAGCCTAATGAGGCGGAACATAGCGCACGAGTACTCGGACAGGACGCTGTACACGGGGGTGCCCGGCTGATGGACTACGGGAGGCTCGGACTGAAGGTAGGCCTCGAGGTCCACCAAGAGCTCGCAACGGAGCACAAGATGTTCTGCTCCTGCCCGCCGGAGCTCTTCAGGGACGAGCCGGGGTACACCTTCGTCCGCCGCCTCCGGCCGAGCCAGAGCGAGCTCGGGGAGGTGGACCCCGCCGCCCTCTTCGAGTTCTTGAAGGGGAAGACCATCGTCTACGAGGCCAACAGTGAGACCTCATGCCTGGTAGAGATGGACGAGGAGCCGCCGGGGCCCCTGAACGACGAGGCGCTGGACATCTGCCTCACCTTCGCCCTGATGGTCGGATCCAAGCCGGTGGACGAGGTCCACGTCATGAGGAAGATCGTCGTCGACGGCTCCAACACCACGGGGTTCCAGAGGACCTGCGTCACCTCCCTCGGCGGGTCAATCGAAGTCGGCGGCAGGACATTCCGCCTGCAGCAGGTGAGCCTGGAGGAGGACGCGGCCAGGAAGATAGCCGAGGAGGGGGACGTCGGCCGATACAGAATCGACAGGCTTGGGATACCCCTCATCGAGGTCTCCACGGCCCCCGACATCCGCTCCCCCGGGGAGGCGGAGGAGGTCGCCCTCGCCATCGGGCGGATACTGAGGGCCACCGGCAGGGTGAGGAGGGGCCTCGGCACAATACGGCAGGACGTGAACATCTCGATAGTGGGCGGGGCTCTCATAGAGATCAAGGGAGTCCAGGAGCTGAACCTGGTCTCGAAGGTCGTAGAGTACGAGGTCCAGAGGCAAATCAAGCTTCTGGAGCTAGCCTCAGAGCTCAGGGAACGCGGTGTGAAGGAATCCGACCTTGGGGAGGATTTCGTGGATGTCTCCGAGGTCTTCGAGGGGACGAGGAGCAGGATCATAGGGAACGCCCTGAAGAGGGGTGGGCGGGTCATCGCCCTGAGGCTCCCGGGCTTCGCGGGCATCATCGGCGCAGAGATATGCCCGAACCGGAGGCTTGGGACGGAGATGGCGGACCACGCCAGGTTCGGCGGTGGCGTCAGGGGCCTCTTCCACACCGACGAGCTGCCCGCCTACGACATCACCACCGACAAGGTGGGGGCCCTGAGGGAGAGGATGGCCGCGTCAGAGTCGGACGCCGTCGTCATTGTGGCCGACGAGGCCGAGAAGTGCAGCAGGGCCTTGGCGGCTGTCGCCAAGAGGGCCAGGGAGGCCTTGGTTGGAGTCCCCGCAGAGACGAGGTCCGCTAATCCGGACGGCACCACCTTCTTCACGAGGCCCCGCCCCGGCGCCGCCAGGATGTACCCCGAGACGGACGTTGTCGCCATCGTTGTCACGCCTGAGAGGATGCAGAGGCTCAAGGCCAAGCTCCCAGAGATGCCCGGCGCCAAGCTGGAGAGGTTCCAGGGAGAGTACGGGATCAACGAGAAGCTCGCCAGGCAGATCATCGAGTCGGACTACACCGAGCTGTTCGAGGAACTGGTGATGGGAAGCCAGGCAGATCCGACCCTGCTTGCGGTAACGCTGACCGAGACCCTCAAGAGCCTGGAGAGGGACGGGGTCGAGGTCGGGAACCTGAACGAAGGGGCCATTCGGGACACCTTCGCACTCCTGAAAGAGGGCAGGACCGCAAAGGAGTCCCTCCCCCATATCTTCAGCTGGCTCGCGAGCAACCCGGGTAAACCTTCGGCAGAGGCGCTGAGGGCCCTGGGCTTGGAGATGCTCACCACGGGGGAGCTGAGGGGCCTGATCGAGGCGAAGGTCTCGGAGAACTCGGAGATGGTGGAGCGGATGGGCGCGAGGGCCTTCGGGCCACTGATGGGGATGATCATGGGGGAGGTCAGGGGGAGGGCCCGCGCCGAGGAAGTCCAGTCCATCCTGAGAAAGGCCCTCTCAGACTCTGCCCGGGATTAAAGTATTATAAACTAAGCCTTATAATTATTACAGGATATAATTCCTTGTCGTGATCGCATGGAGCGGCCCCCCTTCCGCCTGAGAGTGAGGATCGGAGACGTGGAGGTGGAACTGGGCGGGGAGAAGTCCGAGGTCCTCTCGACCCTCGACGACCTCGACGAGATCGTGGGAAAGGTCTCCGTCGCCTTCAACGAGGAGAACAGGAATAAGCCCGCGAAGGCCAGGAAGCCAAAGGAGGAGCTGACGCCTCTGGACTACCCCAAGGTCGAGAGGACGAACCAGTGCGGGGAGGCCGTCACGTCCCTCCTGTCGACGGATTGGGGGAAGACCCCGAGGACGATCGGGGAGCTGAGGGAGGCCATGGAGGCTAACGCGATATTCTTCCCAAAGACCACCCTGTCGGGGGTACTGGTCTGGCTCGTGAAGAAGGGCCAGCTCAGGCGGTGGAAGGACAAGAAGCGCGGTTACCTGTACGTCGTCAACAAGCCGGAGGCTGAGTGATGCCGCGGATCACCCTCGCGATAAAGACGCCCTTCGGGGAGATCATGGTCGGAGGCGAGACCTCCCAGGAGGTCCTCGACGCCCTGAGGGGGCTGGACCAGGCGTTTGTGGGCGAGGTGAACGAGAGGATCTCCGAGCTGCTCGCCACCCAGGCGAAGGACGACCTCAAGGGCATAGTCGAGATAGGGAGGGACGGCCCCGTCATAGTGACTAAGGAGAGGCTCTCCCACTACGAGGCGATAGGCCTCATCCTCTACAGCGTCAAGGATCACCAGGCCAGCTCCCGGGAGATCACCCAGAGGCTCACGGCCAGCGGCAAGAAGGTCACGGTCCCGGCGCGGCTCCACGAGATGAGGCGGAGGGGCCACATCTTCAAGCCCGTCGACAGGGCGCCGTACTACAAGCTCTCGACGAAGGGCGTGAAGTGGATCGAGGAGGAGGTCATCCCGCCCCTCAGGAAGAAGTAGCTGTCAGCCCGGCTTATCCAGCTTATCCTTCAGGTTGAGGGCGACCATCATGAGCCCGAGGAGGACCTCCCTGCTGTCGCAGGTGTAGGAGCCGTCCCTGAAGATCGACCTCTGGACGAGTCCCTTCTCCAGGAGCTTGGCTATCGCCCTCTCCACCGCCTTGGGGGTTAACTCGATCTCCGTGGAGATCTCCTTGGCGGTCAGCGTCCTCCCGGTCCCTAGGAGGTGGAAGAGGATCTGGAACTGGCTGGGCGCCCTCCTCAGGCTCTGAAGGGCCTCCATCTTCTCCATTAGCTCTGTGACCTGCTTCTCCGACATCGCGTGATCAACTCAATTCCTTCTTAATATCCCGGTACAACTTCATGAGGATATCGTATGGCCTCAGGGCCGAGACGTAGCCTCCGGGCGTCGCCTCCACGAGGCCCGAGTCCTTCAGCTCGGCGAGCCTCGCCCTAACCGTGGACGGCTTCTCCCCCACCTCCTCTGAAATCTCGGAGGGCTTGAGGGCGACGCCCCTGAAGGAGAGGTAGCAGAGGACCTTGAAGGCGGACGTGTCGAGATTCAGTGCCTCAAACCTCTCCCAGTCCACAGGCATCGGCTACCCCTCAAAGTACTGCTCCAGGAGCTTCACGAGCAGGGGGCCCAGCTTGTACTTGTAGACTCCCCGGGAGACCCTGTCGACGAGCCCCTTGTTGAAGAGGTTGAAGAGGGCGATGTTCACCGCGTTGACGGACATGGACATGGCCTCGGCCACCTCCTTGGAGGAGAGGGGCTCCCCTCTCTCCACGAGGTAGAGGAGGACCTGCCGCTGGCTCTCCGCCCGCTTCAGCCCGTCGAGCTCGTCGGAACCGACCATGCCTCCGGCCCCTCGGCCTACTCTTTCTTAACGTACCTCTCGTAGATGTCAGATATTATGTCCGTGAAGACGATGTTGGACTGGTAGGACCCGTTCTCGAGCTGGTTCACGTACTTCTTGGACAGCAGTGCCCTGAGGGCTGGGCGCACCGTGCCCGGGGCTATGCCCGTCTCGTCAGAGACCTGGCTCGGGGAGCTGGGGCCCTTGAATGCGAGGTATGTGAGAACCTTGAACTGGCTCGTGCCCGGGGTCAGGTCCTGTAGGGCCTTCTCGAGCAGGTCAGACATCCGGCATCCCCTATCTGGAAGCCCTCTCCAGGGCCTCCAACCTGTCCATCAGCTGGAGCAGGATCCCGGAGATGTTGGGAATGTAGTTGCCCCGCCCCTCCCTGCCAAGAAGACCCTCCTCATACAGCTTCGCGTAGACGGCCTTCACGGAGTTGTAGTTCGCCCCCAGCCTCTCGGTCATCTCGCTGGGTCCGAGGCTCGGATCCTTGAGAAACGTCCTGAAGACCGTGTCTCTGAGGGTGTAATCCTCAGTCATTTTTATTCACCTTACCCTGTTTCGATCTTCTTATTAACTTTACTTTTGGATACAAGACCGAAGTACCCATGTGCGCCCAAATTCCAGAGCGTATAAATTTCTTTATTTATATATAAAGTGCCATTTTTCAGAAATTACGCTCGGAATGATCATAGGATTTAAATATCTAAGAAAAAAAGTGTTGTATGATAGTGTTTTCGTCCGGGGCGGGACTGGATGCTGACGTACCGCGGAAAGCTGGAAGACGGAGAACGGGTCGATGAAAAGGCGTCTAGTCCGAACCTGTACCTCTGCATAAGGAACCTGCTGATGGATGAGGTGACCGGTGACGTGGAGCGGGACTCCCCGACGTTGAAGGCCCTGGTGTCGAGGCTAAGGCAGGAGATGAGCTTCTACTCGATGAACAAGCGCGACCCCTTCCGGGTCGTGGCAGGGGCCGACGCCGGCAGCCAGGTCCTCCCCCTCGCGTCGAGGAGGTACGCCGTCATCAGCGCCCTCGTGTACTCCCTCCCCTCCGGCACCCGTTTCTTCCTCCAGCCCGAGTCCATCTCCCTCCCCTACACCCTGGCCGGGGAGAGGCTGAAGGGGGTCGTCAACGTGAGGAGGGAGGCGAAGATCTATGAGACCGCGCGGAGTTTCCTCGAGGGGGAGCCCGGGGTCGAGCTTCTCCTCATCGACGGGCCCCTGGCCTTCAGCAACTGGTGGAGCATTGCAGGGAGGGAGAGGGACAGGCAGAGGCTCATCGACGCGGTCAACGGGCTCCTGGACCTGTGCAGGGGCAGGGGGGTCGCCCTGGCGGGGGTGGTGAAGAGGCCCTCGGCCCGGTACCTGATCTACGACATGGGTCTGCAGGACGAGACGGAGCTCCCCGACGCCTTCCTCCTGCTCCATGCCCTGCAGCCGGGGGAGAGGACGGACATCTTCTGCCCCCGGACTGCGATAAGGAGGGCCGTCCGCTCGTCGACCTTCATGGACTCCGTCATCTGTCCGATATACTCCTTCTACGGTCGATTCTCCAGCGACTGGTCGATCCCCCCCGTCAGGATAGACCTGCCCGACTTCTCACTGGGCCTCTTGGACGACATAGCCGACTACTGCTATGGCTCAAGTTACTGGAGCGGGATACCCCTCCCCATCGTCCGCGCCGACGAGGAGGTCAGGATATCGAAGCGCTTCATCGGGGAGGTCTACGGAGACATCGTGAGCAGAGTGGGCCGCCGCAGGGGGGAGGTCTCCCAGCTGGCGCCCTACTGGGGAGAGGGGAGGTGGATGGGGGTCTGAAGGTAGGCTACACCTACAGCGACGACGGCGAGTACAGGCCGGAGGAGATCACCATCGTGCTCCTCAGGGGGCACGAGGTGGCCAAGGGCGACCTGGTCCACGTGGGGCACCCGAAGAACGGCTCACCGGTGGTCTACCAGGTCACGGGGGTCTTCCCCCACAAGCGGGTGAGGGAGTACGAGGAGGTGCTCCTGAAGGAGGGCCGGCTGATCGGCGACCCCGAGGACACCACAATCCACGCCAGCGCGTACCAGTGGGGGTGGATGGACGAGGACGGGGCCCTCAGGCACCTGAGGTACCCCCTGCAGCCCAACGCCTCCGTCTTCAGGGCCGAGAGGGACCTCGTGGCGAGGTTCACGAAGCCCAACGGGGAGTGGAAGCTGCTCCTCGGCACCGACCCGAGCACGGACCTGGATGTCGAGCTCGGGGTCTACCCCCTGATAAGGCAGAGCTGCCTCATCTGCGGGGCCGTGGGCACGGGGAAGACCACGACGGCGATCTCAATGGTCGCTAGGGCGGCGAGCCTCAGCCCCCCGGTCCGCTTCTTCATCGTCGACAAGGACGGGGAGTACCAGAGCCTCATCGACCGGCTCGACCCCGGCAGGGTCCTGAAGGTCCCTTGGAAGCGGTTCTTCAAGCCATCGGATGTCCCGTGGGAGGACTACATCACCGAGTTCGGGTGGCAGAAGACCTGGTGGAACTCGAAGATACTGGTCAAGGCGCTGAAGATACTCTACGCCCAGGCCGCCACGGTGACGAAGGAGAATGTCTGCAGGGCCGTCGAGTACGTGAGCCAGGACTCCCTCGGGTTCGGCAAGAAGACGGACGAGTTCGAGAACTACCGGCAGCAGGTGCTCAACGCCGTGGGCAACTCTAGGCTCATCCCCGACGGGGACCTTGAGCCCCTCGACCCCGTCGAGCTCCTCGCCGCGTACCGCGTGGTGATAATGGACGTCTCCCAGGGGAGGGACACCTGGGCCCAGAAGCACATCGTCGTCGCCCAGGTCCTGAGGCGGATATTCGGCGAGGCCCTCGAGAACAGGCGTTTCGGCTGCATCATACTGCTGGAGGAGGCGATGTACTACGCGCCCCAGAGGGGGATCTTCGAGATCGGCGAGGGCGACAGCAGGAAGAAGCTCCTCGGCATCGTGAAGGAGATCGCCACGAACGGGGGCAGGAACGGCGTCGGCCTCTGGATAGTGACCCAGCGGCTCGCGACCGTAGAGAAGACCGTGGTCACCCAGTGCGCCAACAACGTCATCTGCCACAGCCTGGAGGACCTAGACAAGCAGCGCCTGGCCGAGATAGTGGGGGACGAGTTCGCGGGGCTCATCGGTGACCTCCCCCCGGGGGAGGCGGTAGTCAAGGGTACGGCCCTCAAGTGCCGGTTCCCCCTGTGGGTTAAGGTGCTCCCAGAGGTCTACCCGGCGTCTTCGATCACGACGCCCATGAGCCGCTTCATCCACATGGAGCTCTCGAGCAGGGAGGGGGCCCAGGAGGTCCCGGCGGTCGCCGCTGACGGCTGAACTAGCGAAACCTCACTCAGACTTCAGCGCGTCCTCGACGGCCTTCTCAACCAGATGTCCGGCCACGTGAATCGGCGCGTCCCCGAGGAGGCGCTCAACCCTCCGGGAGGCGAGGCAAGGGTAGATCTGGACCAGGATGGCCGCTCTCGTAGCGGCCTCTTCGACCCTGGTCCCGGGGATCTTCTCGGCCATGTACCAAGTGGAGCCGCAGGGCGCCCCCCTCACGACATCGACTCGACTTATTTTCCCGCCTTCGACCGCAATCCATAGCCTGGGGGAGCCGAAGATCCGGGCGAACTCGTCCACGGGCGGGACGCCCATCGGTTTGAGGGTACAGAACGTTCGAGGGAAGACCGTTTTGACGCCCAGGCCCTCCAGCTCAGATCGGATCTGCCACTCCAAACCCAGGGGGAGCCACGAGTAGTCGTCAACCGGGGCGACGACGGCACCCGCCGACAATCGCCTCACGACGGCGGGCAGGAGGGAGAAGACCGACGGGCTCTCCCCGAGGAAGAGGACGAGGTCCCATTCGCCGCCGAGTTCTAGGCCCGATATGTGCTTCTCAGGCTCCTCTATAATGGGCGGCAGCGTCTCAGGGAGGGCCTCGTGCTCGATCGTCCATTCCTGTGGCGCCCGACGGCGAATGTTGTCGAGGACGCGCTCGCCGTAGCCTCCCTGGGTGAAGACAAGGAGCCTCATGGCCCACCCAACTCCTCTCGTCCATTCGGGTTCAACGGTTATAAACCCTGCTGGCCGTCCTGACTGGTTTATAAGAACCGCGGACACCTTTCAGTGGGATTCACATGGGCAGCAGGCGCCTCTACCCTGAGAAGCCGATCGTCGGCGTCGGGGCCCTGATCCGCGATGGGGAGAGGTACCTCATCATCAGGAGGGCCTCGGAGCCGGACGCGGGCCTGTGGTCGATCCCGGGGGGCCTGGTGGAGGTGGGCGAAAGGGCGGCCGAGGCCGCCGCGCGCGAGGCCCTGGAGGAGACGGGGCTCGAGGTCGAGATCGTTGACGTCCTGGGAGTCGTCGACAAGATCGTGAGGGACGACGAAGGCAGAGTGAAGTACCACTTCGTGATCGTCGACTACGTCGCTACCCCAACAGGCGGCTCGCTGAAGCCGTCCTCCGATGCCCTCGACGCCAGATGGGTAAAAACTGGTGAGCTCCCCGGGTACGAGCTCAGTCCAACCCTCGTCGAGCTCCTGAAAAGGGTGAACCTGTACCCGGAATAAGACGGCTAGGTCCTCAGCAATTCAATAGTCATTTTGCGCCGCATATCTTGCAGGCCAGCCAGGCGTAGGCCTTCACGGAGTCCAAGTAGTCTTCGACTCTGACGTGGTCCTCGTGGGTGTGGGCGAACCTCTCCTCGCCTGGGCCGAAGCCCAGCACCGGGATCCCGAGCCACGAGTAGAACCTACCGTCCGTGGAGAACCTCCAGGTCTTCAGCTCCGGCTCGTGCCCCAGGACGTCGGCGATGGCGCCCCTCGCCTCGGCTACCACGGGGTGCTCCTCGGGATCGGTGTAGAACCCCGTGAAGCCCCTCGAGCCCACTGCGGGAGAAGGGGACAGGACGGAGGCGTCCATCTCCGGGTCCTCGTCCCTCATTGAGCCGATGATCTCCTCCAGCGAGGATCTCAGGGCCTCGGCCGGGAAGTCCGGGTTGTTCCTGCAGTCTATGTGGAACCGGCACTCCCCCGGGACCACGTTGGCAACATCGGGCTTCGCCGAGATCCTCGTGACGGCGATCGTCGTCTTCCCGAAGACCGGGTGGTCCGGGAGCCTCGGGAGGAGGTCGGCCCTTATCCGGGCCATGAGGTCAGCGGCCTTGTAGAGCGCGTTGACGCCCCTCTCCGGGGCGCTGGCGTGGCAACTCCTGCCCCTCACGACGATGTCGACCCTCGCGTGCCCCCTGTGGCCCAGGGCGACGTCCATGTTCGTAGCCTCGCCCACTACGACCACGTCCCCGAGGAACCTAGCCTCATCTATCGTCGCCTTGGTCCCTGCGCCGCCCACCTCCTCCTGGGCCACCGCGGCGACCTTGAAGTCCCCCTCCAGCTCGACGCCGAGCTCCGACAGCACGCCGCCGGCCATCGCCATGGCTGCCACGGCACCCTTCATGTCCGAGGCGCCCCGACCGTAGACGATACGACCGTCCACGCCAAAGGCCCCGCCGTCCATCAGCCTCCCGGAGTAGGGGTCGGCCATGTCCCCAGCGGGCACGTGGTCGATGTGGCCGTTGAGCAGCAGGCTCCTGCCTCCTCCCGTGCCCCTGATCGTTGCCATGACGTCGTGGAGCCCGTCGACCCTCACCTCGAAGCCGAGGGCCCTCATCTTCTCCGACAAAACCCCCGCGGCCTCCTCCTCGTGGCCGCTCGGGCTGGAGGCCCTTATCAGATCCTGCAGGAACGAGGCCGCCTCTCCCCGGCGCCTCTCAACCGTTTCATAGATCGCTTCAAGCACCTGCGCCACTTCCTCCTATGTCGAACCCTCTCCACGGATTCTCCTGAGGGAATATGAGGCTTTGGGAAAATATTTCATATCGGGTGGGGCGAAGTAGTAGGAGATGAGCAGAAGGCTTCTAATCGCGCTGGGCGGGAACGCCATAAAGAAATCCGACGAGGCGGGGACGACGCAGGAGCAGTTCCAGAACGTCGAGGTCACCTGCAGGCAGATCGTCAGGCTCCTGCAGAGGTTCGGCGAGGACGACAGGATCGCCATAACCCATGGCAACGGACCCCAGGTGGGGAACCTCCTCGTCCAGCAGGAGGAGGCGTCCGGCCTGGTCCCGGCCCAGGAGTTCGACGTGGTCGGCGCCATGAGCCAGGGGCAGATAGGCTACATGTTCCAGCAGACCCTCCAGAACTCGCTGAAGAGGGCCGGAGGGCGCCTGGCGAAGACACCTGTGGTTGCCCTCGTGAACCAGGTCCTTGTGAGCCTGGAAGACTCCGAGTTCCTCGACCCCACAAAGCCAATAGGCAACTTCTTCACGAAGGAGGAGGCGGAGGGGCTGGCGAAGGAGAAGGGGTATGTCATCGACCCCCCTGCTGGGCCTGTACACGCTGACAAGAAGAGGACCGGGTTCGTGATCAAGCAGGTGAAGCCGACGGGATCGACCCCAAACCCCTTCAGGAGGGTCGTACCGTCACCAGATCCGATAGAGAACGTAGAGGGCGGAGTCATCAATGCGCTGGTCGACCGGGGCGCGATAGTCATAGCTTCAGGCGGCGGCGGGGTGCCCGTAGTGGCGAACGATGACGGCACCCTGGACGGCGTGTTCTCGGTGATCGACAAGGACCTGGCGGGGGAGAGGATGGCCGAGGCGATCGACGCCACCGATTTCATCATACTCACGGACGTGGAGCATGCGTTGCTCGACTTCGGTAAGCCCACTCAGAGGCCGATAAGGGAGATGTCGGTCGAGGATGCGGAGAGGTACATCGCCGAGGGCCACTTCCTCCCGGGGAGCATGGGGCCGAAGGTTGAAGCATGCGTCAGGTTCCTGAAGTGGGGCGGGGAGAGGGCGATAATAACATCCCTTGAGAGGCTCGTGGACGCCTTCGACGCCAAGACAGGCACCCACATCCACAAATGATCATCTTCGACCAAAACGGACGAAAGATGAACCTGCCGAATCCATGAGGACTAAAAGTAAAAGTATATGGTACATGACTGTGGATTCTACAACAAACTAGGTCAAGTTTTTTTAAAAAAAAGAGCCAGTCAATGGGTGTAATGGCGTATAAATTTGTCAGCGAAGAGTCGTTCAAGGGCAGGGACATCATCTCGATGAGGGACTTCAACAGGGAGGAGATAGACTGCCTGAACCTCATAAACAGGGCCTTCTTGGGGGGCGCGAAGCCCGACCTCAGCGTGATGCACCCCCTGACGAGGGTGACGGAGATCGTCCAACGTAGACGGGACTCCCCACGCCCTCTACTTCAGGCAGATGAGGCACGGGATATACGTGAGGATGGCCCTGATAGCGCTCGTCCTGGGCGCCCTCTAGCCCCGGAGATCGCTCCTGAAGAGGAGGTCCCTGATCCTCCTCCAGCGCCCCTCCTCTTCCACGGACCGCAGGGCCGTGGCCTTCCTGTCGTAGGCGTCCGGTATCCCGTAGAGGTAGATCTTGTGGGAGCCGACCTGATGGTAGTCCTGGGAGTCGCCCTTCAGGGTGGACCAGCCGTTGATCGGGAAGTCGTGGCTCACCACCCTGGAGCCCGAGGCCAGCTCCTCCGCCAGCTTGGGCTTCAGCTTCGAGTTGCCGGACGTCGTTAGGTAGAGGGTTACGACGGAGGCCGGCGAGAGGTCCGCGAGGAAGAAGTTTCCGTTCACGACCTCGACACGGCCCACCAAGCCCTTCTCCTTGATCTTCTGCTGTACGGAGCTGCACAGGTTGGCGTTGAGGTCGAAGCCCACCGCCTTCTTGACGCCGAAATCCTCGACGGCGGTGAACAGGATGCGGCCGTCGCCGCAGCCCAGGTCGTAGACTACGTCGTCGGGGCCCGCCCCGGCGAACTTCAGCATGCTCTTGACGACGTCGACCGGGGAAGGGACGTAGGGGGCCACGCTGTATGGGACATCGCCCCACCTAAGGTTGAAGTTCTCGCGCCTAAGGCTCAGGCCGTAAGGATCCTCGCGACGACCTCCCCGCGACATCCCTGATTCAAACCTACCCGGCGTATTAATACGTTTTCCAAGGGTCGCAACCCTCATTAGGCCGTGGATCGTGATAGAGAGTGGTTTCACCGATGGAGCTCAAGGTCACGAAGATGGTGACGCCAGAGGGGTGCAACCTCATCCTTGGCCAGAGCCACTTCATAAAGACCGTCGAGGACGTCTACGAGGCGATGGCGACCTCGACCCCCGATGTCAAATTCGGCCTCGCCTTCTGCGAGTCCTCGGGCGAACGCCTTGTGAGGGTGGAAGGTAACGACGATGAGCTCAAGAAGGTTGCGGCCGCGAACGCTCTAGAGCTGGGGTGCGGCCACTCCTTCGTAGTCTTGATGCGGGGCGCTTACCCCGTCAACGTGCTCAACCAGCTCAAGGTCGTCCCAGAGGTGTGCACGATATACGCTGCGACGTCCAACCCCCTCGAGGTCGTGGTGGCCGAGACGGAGCAGGGCAGGGGCGTCCTAGGCGTCGTCGACGGTCAGACGCCCCTAGGCGTAGAGGACGAAGAGGGCGTCAGGTGGAGGAAGGAGATCCTCAGGAAGTTCGGCTACAAGACCTAGGCCAGGTCCCCAAGGACCCGCCTAACCTCTCCAGGGATCTCGTCTATCTCGATCTCGCCGTTCAGCTCCCTCACCTTGCCCATGTTCTCGTAGCGCTCCAAGATGGGGCGGGTCTGCTCCTCGTACACAATCATCCTGTAGAGGATTATGTCTTCCCTGTCGTCATCCCGCTGGATGAGCCCGCTCCCGCACTCGTCGCAGACCTCGTCCTTCTTCGGCGGGTTGTACTTCAGGTGATAGACGGCCCCGCACCGGGGACAGGAGCGGCGGAGGGACAGCCTCTTGATGATGGAGTCCGTGCTCGCGTCGATCTTCAGCACGGCGTCGATGGACACGCCCTTCCTTTTAAGGACGCGGTCCAGGGCCCTCGCCTGCGCCAGGTTCCTAGGGAAGCCGTCGAGGATGAAGCCCCCCTCCACGTCGGGCCTTCCCAGCCTCTCCTCCACGACTTCGACGACGATGTCGTCGGGGACCAACTCCCCCTTCTTCATGTAGAAGTCAGCGATTCTCCCGCTCTCCGTGTCCTGAGCGGCGGCCTCCCTGAGCATGTCGCCGGTCGTGATGACCGGGATGCCGTAAATCTTGCTTATGATCTGGGCCCGGGTCCCCTTCCCCGAACCGGGCGGCCCCAAAATGACTATCTGCACGACCTCGACACCACCTAGTTTCTCGTTGAGGGAAGGACAGGACCGTAATAACTATTTCGATGAAACGATCAAAGTTTAACGTATCTCCGAGGACTGTCAGTTGTCGGCGATGGAGCCATACTACAGGCCCTTCACGGCGCTCGGACTGCTGCTCATCGCGTGCGGGCTTATACTGGTCCTTATACCCGTCATAGCGCGCCACCTCCCGAGCCTCGACAAGCTACCCTGGATCGTACTATGGGTCTACAGGAAGAACGGCTTCTACTTCGCAACTTCGCCCCTGTTGATCATTATATCCGTGATCTCTCTGTTGTTGAGCCTGCTCAGACGCGGCCAATGATTTGATGACAAAGGAACTCTTGGGCCCGGATGCTCCTTGGGAACTCTCAGATCCTATGGCGACCTGTGGGGACGACTGACTCTGATACGAAAAAACATGGGGCCCTTATGGTACAGGAGGGCGGCTCTCGGAGCGGGCGAAATCCAAAATATCGAGGTTTTAGCTGCTTCAGTCCCTCGTTACCATCGTGTACCTGCATCCGGTGTACAGCAGCGCCTCGTCGATCTGCCTTATCAGACCCCTGACCTGTTCGAAGCTCGGGTCCTGCTCCCACTCGATCACGTAGTCGTACTCGCCGAGGGTCTCCCTCCCCTTCCTGATGAGCTTCCCAGTCATCAGGTCGAGGGATGGATCCACCACAGAGATTATATGAGAGACCGTATCGCCGTACTGGTACCTCTTACTCAGGTCCTTGAGCATCTCGTCTAGGGCGTCGTAACCCCTGTCGATAGAGGGGCCATAGAGCTTGATGTAGCTCCTCATGATTCAGACATCCTCCTATACATCATCCCATCACACAGAAAGATATAAGGTATGATGTCACGGAAGCCGCTCAGTCCACGAGGCTGTTGAGGAACAGGTGTCGCAGCGATCTGACCATTTAAAACTATAGAATTAAATAATCAACCAAATGCGAAAAAACCGTTTATAGACTCGCTATAGCCTGAGTGCGCGTGTAGGAAGATTATGATCTCCTTAGACCAGATGAAGCCTACGAATTCTAGTAGCTGCGGGCAACGTAGGCTACTTCTTTGCCCGGATCGTCACAGACGATGCAGTTTCCCGTGGGCTCCTCGTACTTCTCCCATAGGGTTCCCCGGACTTCGCCCGCGACACGGTCCTTTATCTCGAAGGCGCAATGGGGGTCGCCGCACCAGTTGACCCTCACGATCTTCCTATCGTCCATGAGCGACTTCAGCTCCTCCAAGCTGTCCGCGGAGACCAGCTCGCTCTCGAGGCGCTCCCAACTCCTGGCTCTAAGATTCGCGTAGATTTCTTCGAAGAGGCCCCTGAGATCCTGAACTAGGTCATCCAGGTTCGCCTCGCTCCTTTCCTTCGTGTCCCTCCTGACGAGGGTGACCGACCTCGAGCTGGCTTCCCTGGGGCCCACCTCGATCCTGACGGGGACGCCGAACATCTCCCACTTGTAGTACTTCTCCCCAGGCCTGAGGCGGTCATCGTCGTCCAGCACGACCCTGATCCCCGCCTCTTTGAGCATGGCTTCGACCTCCCTCGCGTATGCGACCACGTCCTCCTCCCTGCCCCTGAAGGGGATCGGGACGATGACTACCTGTTTAGGTGCAACTATGGGCGGAAGCACCAGGCCGTTGTCGTCTCCGTGGTGGGCAATTGTGGCGGCCAGGACCCTGCCCATACCCATGCCGTAGCAAGTGGTCGAGGCGAAACTCTGGCCCCCCTCCTCGTCCTCGAAGGTGAGCTCGAAGGCCCTGGCGAAGTTCACCCCGAGCTGGTGGACCGTGCCGATCTGGTTGACCTTGCCGTCCGGGTTCCACGAGTCGAAGGCGAGGCTGTATACGGCACCCGCGAACTTGTCGAAGTCGGGGCGCTTCAGGACGATGTAGCTGAGGCCGAGGGCGTCGTATACCTTGCTATATACCTCGACCCCCGTCTCCACCTGCCTCTCGGCGTCCTCGAAGTCGGCGTGGGCGGTGTGGGCCTCGTTCCATAGGAACTCCCTCCCCCTGAAGAGGGGGCGGGTCGCCTTGGTCTCGTACCGGTAGACGTTGCAGGTCTGGTGCATCCTGATGGGCAGGTCCGCGTGGGACCTTATCCAGATCTTGAACATCGGGTAGATGGCCGTCTCGGACGTCGGCCTGAGCAGCAGCCTGCGGTCCAGCACGTTCTCCCCGGCGTGGGTGACCCAGAAGACCTCGGCCGAGAAGCCCTCGATGTGGTCAGACTCCCTCTGGAAGGCGTCCTCGGGGATGACGACGGGGAACTGCATCGGCTGGTGATCCTCCTCCTCAAGCAGGTCCTCCAGCATCCTGTAGATGCGCTTCGCGATGCTGTAGCCCCAGCCCATGTAGACCGTGAACCCCTTCACGGGGTACCTGTCGTCGGCGATCTGGGCCCCCAGCAGCACCTTGTCGAACCACTCGCTGAAGTTCCGGAATTTATCAGCGGCTCCCACGGAGTTCTCACTCATCTCGATTCACCTACACTCTGCTCGCTGAGCGAGCCAGAAACAGCGGTTGAAACTGGGCTATCCTGACGGAATAGAATCACCCATTTTAACCTCGTAGATATTCAGCTCGATGGATTTAATCTTTCCGACTACAGCAACTATGACTGCATAGGGTCGACGAAGCCCATCTTCGACATGATGCGTTGTGGAGACCCTCGCAGATGTCGGGCTTCATGATCAGAATTGCATCGGCAAGCTGGTCAAACCTTTAATTCCCTGGAACCCGGTTTAAAGGAGCGGGATGAAGGTCATCCTCGTGGTCAGGGACGGCTGGGGCTACACTGAGGAGGCCAGGGGGAACGCCGTGTACCTTGCCGACACGCCAAACAACGATGCGTATATGGAGACCTACCCCTGGACCCTGCTCAGGTGCACGGGAAACGCCATCGGCATCCCTGAGGGCACCCAGGGCGGCAGCGAGCCCGGGCACCTGACCATGGGGGCAGGCAGGGTTGTCTGGCAGCCCTTGGAGGAGATAAACCGCAGCATAATGGACGGCGGCTTCTACGAGAACGAGGCGCTGCTGGACGCGATCAGACGGCTCAAGGAGGGCGGGGGCAGGCTCCACCTCATGGGGCTCCACAGCGACCAGGGCATCCACGGAACGACCACCCACCTCTACGCGCTGCTAGAGCTAGCCCGCCGCCATGGCCTAGACAAGGTCTACATCCAATGCTTCCTAGACGGCAGGGATGTGCCAGAGCGGAGCGCAAAGAAGTATCTTCGTGAAACCCTCCGACAGACCGAGAAGAAGGGCGTCGGGAAGGTCGCTTCATTGGTCGGCCGATACTACGCCATGGACAGGGACACCAACTGGGACCGCACAAAGAGGGCCTACGACCTCCTAGCCTTCGGCGAAGGACATAAGGAAGCGGACGTTTTCAGGGCGATCGACAACGCCTACGAGAGGGGGGACGAGACCGACTACTACGTCCAGCCCATAGTCATGGTCGACACGGAAGGCCGGCCCGTAGCAACCATAGACGAGAGGGACACGGTCATCTTCTGGAACTTCCGCTCGGACAGGGCCCGCCAGCTGACCTACGCCCTCACCCAGCCCGGCTTCGACAAGTTCTCCAGGAGGAAGTTCCCCCGGATCAAGTTTGTCTGCATGAGCGTCTACGACCGGCACCTCGACCTGCCGGTGGCATTCCCCCAGAGGGAAGTGAGGAACAACCTCGGGAAGGTCCTCAGCGACCACGGCCTCAGGCAGCTCAGGATCGCCGAGACGGAGAAGTACGCCCACGTCACCTTCTTCTTCAACAGCCAGGTTGAGGACCCCTACCCCGGTGAGGACCGCATCCTAGTCCCAAGCCCGAAGGTCCCTAGCTACGAGGAGAAGCCCGAGATGAGCGCCCCCGAGATAAACACGAAGCTCCTGCCGGAGATCCGCTCGGGAAGATACGACCTCATCCTCGTCAACTATGCGAACGGGGACCTCGTCGGCCACTCGGCAAACCTGGAGGCGGGCGTCAAGGCCTGCGAGGCCGTCGACAGGTGCGTGGGCCAGGTGGTCGAGGCCGGCCTGGAGGGGGGGTACGTTGTCATCGTCACGGGGGACCACGGTAACATAGAGACCATGTTCTACCCGGACGGTACGCCGAACCCTTCCCATGGCACGAACCCCGTCCCCTTCATACTGATAAGCAATTACCCAGGGCTAATGCATGCGGAGCTCAGGAGCGGCCTCGGCCTCAGTAGCGTTGCCCCCACGATACTGGGCCTAATGGGCATCGAGAAGCCGCCGGAGATGACGGGAGAGAACATCATCGCCAATTAATTCAAACTGTTTTCATGGCAGAAAGGGCGAGAATTTACTCTGAGGGGCATCTCATCGTAAACGCGAAAGTCTTTTCTTTCTACAGTCTCAATTCCGGGTATGCGTCGCGCCCCATCCGGACCGCATCTCTGCATCTGGGGTAGTTCTCCAGGCCTCTCGGGTGGTAGAAGCTCCGAATGATAAGGAAGATCGGCTTCGACACTGACAGGTATTTGAAGGCCCAGGTAGAGAAGATACTGGAAAGGGTATCGCTCTTCGACAAGCTCTACCTAGAGTTCGGCGGCAAGCTCCGGTACGACCACCACGCTTTGCGGGTCCTGCCAGGGTACGAGATCGACACGAAAGTGCGGATGCTGCGGAGGTTCGGCGAAAGGATCGAGATCGTGCACTGCATAAGCGCCAAGGACATCGAGGGCAGGAAGATAAGGCGGGACTTCGGCCTCGCCTACGACGACCAGATCCTCAAGGACATAAGCGACCTCAGGGAGATAGGCCTCGACGTCTCGGCTGTTGTGATAAACCGCTTCGAGGGCGAATGGGCTGCCAAGAAATTCAAGCAGAAGCTCGAGAACAGGGGGATGCGCGTCTTCGTCCACTACGAGATACCGAACTACCTCACCGACCTCGATCACGTAGTCAGTGAAGAGGGGTACGGCAGGCCGGAGTATGTGGACACGGACAGGGACATCGTCGTGGTCACTGCACCGGGCCCGGGGAGCGGGAAGATGTCCTTCTGCATGGCCCAGATATTCCACGAGAGGAAACTGGGGATAAAATCTGGCTTCGCAAAGTTCGAGACCTTCCCGATATGGAACTTGGACATCTACCACCCCGTGAACGTCGCGTACGAGGCGGCCACTGCCGATATAGGGGACTACAACGTGATCGACCCGTACCACGTAGAGGCCTATGGGGTGACCGCGGTCAACTACAACAGGGATGTCGAGAACTTCGCGATCATGAGGAAGATAATGGAGAAGATGCTCGACGAGGGCGACTCCCTCTCGACGTTCAGGTCGCCGACAGACCTGGGGGTCAACATGGCGAGGGAGGGGATAATCGACGACGACGCGGTCAGGGAGGCAAGCAGGCAGGAGATCGTGAGGCGCTACTTCAGGTACCGAAGGGAGTTCGTAGAGGGGGACACCACATCCGACACCCTAGAGCGGATGGACAGGATCATGGAGAGGGTCGGCGTTGGGCCCCTGGACCGATCGGTCGTCCTCCCCGCGAGGGAGGCGGCAGAGGACGCGAGGAGGAGGAGAGACCAGGGGAAGGGGTATAGGGGCGTCTTCTGCGGCGCAGCGATCGAGCTCGTCGAGGATTCGGGCGTGGTCCTCATGATACAGGGGAAGAACTCGCCCCTCCTCCACGCCGAGTCCGCCGCCCTGCTGAACGCGACGAAGACGATCGCAGGGATACCGGACAAGGTCGAGGTGATCTCGAGGACGGTGATCGAGAGCATGATAAGGCTGAAGAGGACCATGGGCCTGACCGGGGCGTCCCTCGACGTGAAGGAGGTGCTCGACGCACTGGCGGCGAGCGCGGTTTCGGACGTGAATGCGAGGAGGTGCATAGACGCCTTGGATAGGCTGAAGGGGTGCGAGATGCACACCACGCACCTGATGGACGAAGGGGACGAGACTCCGCTCAAACAGCTCGGCCTGAACGTCACGACGGACGCTGAGCTCCCAATACCCGATGGCTTAAACGATCAGTAGCACGTCCACATCGGACCCGTTCACGGTATGAAGCCGACATCGAGAATGTTGCGAATTCGGTGAAGGCAGTTTTGCGTTTAAGAGGGTCGGAAATAAAACCATAATAGCATCATAGAAGCACATCTTCGTGTCAAATCCTGTCGAGGAGTCCTAGGATGGATAAATCAGGTCGGTATAATTCCATAACCGACGTCCCGGGGATAGAGGTTGGACACTTCACAAACGCGAGCATCCTCTCTGGGGTGACCGTGGTTCTGGCCAGGGAGGGCTCCTTGGGCGGCGTGGACGTGAGGGGCGGTTCCCCGGGGACCAGGGAGACGGACCTCCTCTCCCCGATGAACCGCATCGAGAGGGTCGACGCCGTCGTCCTCTGCGGGGGCAGTGCCTTCGGCCTCGACGCCGCTGGAGGCGTTATGCGGTTCCTAGAGGAGAAAGGAATTGGCCACCAAGCAAGAGAGGGGATGCTGGTTCCCATCGTCCCCGCTGCGGTGATCTTCGACCTGGGCCGGGGCGAGGCGAGGGGTCGCGTCACCGAGGCCTCGGGTTACGAGGCTTGCAGGCTGGCCTCGGGAGGGCGGGTACCGATGGGCAACGTCGGGGCCGGGACAGGGGCCGTCTCCGGGGGCCTGAAGGGCGGCGTTGGGACCGCCAGCGAAGTACTTGAGAACGGCACAACGGTAGGGGCAATAGTCGTGGTGAACTCCAGCGGGAGCGCGGTGGACACCGGGACCGGCGGTTTCTACGCCCGCAACCTCGAGATGGATGGCGAGTTCGGCAACCTCAGGGAGGACGTGCCGGCGCGCTTTTTCCCCCGCGCGAACCTGATGTGGCGGCGGGGCCAGCACACCACCATCGGCGTAGTCGCCACAGACGCAGGGCTCACGAAGGCCCAGGCAACGAAGGTGGCCCAGATGGCCCACGACGGCCTCGCCAGAGCCGTCTACCCCTCGCACACGATGTTCGACGGAGACACAGTCTTCACCATCGCCACCGGGGAGTCGGGTAACGTGGGCGAGGACTCGTCGGACAAGAGAGACAGAGACCGGGCCCTTAGCTTGTTGGGAGCCTCCGCCGCGGACGCCGTGGCGAGAGCCATTATCCACGCGATCCTGGCGGCCGAGACCGTGGAACCCTACGTTTGTCACAGGGACAGGTATCCGGGAGCCTACCGATTAACGTAGTCTGATGTAGAAGAGTCGCGTATAATCAATGGAATGATGATCTGAGAGCCCCTGAGAGGGGTTCAGCCGCTCTCGGGTTCCACGACGACGGCGGTGCCGGTGGCCGATATCACGACCACGCCCATCTGGGTGCCCATGTCGGACGTCTCCAGGTCGAGGCCGAGGATGGCGTTCGCCCCCATCATCACCGCCTTGGACCTCACCCGCTCCATGGCCTCGAGCCTCGCCTTCTCCAGCTCCGAGGTGAAGGCTGTCACCTCGCCCCCGAACATCGACTGAATGCCGCCGACGAACCGGCCGAGCATCCCCCTCGTCCTCGGCGTCAGGCCCGTCACCACGCCCAGGACCTTCTTAATCCTGTACCCCTGGATCGTGGGCGTCGTCACCATTATGAAGCCCGATGCCTCAGGGGTCACGGCGGCCCCGCAGGTCGAGCAGAACTTGTCGCCCTCGGTCACCTCACTACCGCAGATAGGACAGTTCATCCAATCTCCACCTGATTCCCGTTCAATCTTAGGACGCCGAGGCCTATATTTCTATCCACCGTCATTCACGGTGATTCGCCGAGAGATTCGGTTGAGCTCTACACGAGACCATTGATCTCCAGAAATGCCTGTTGCCTGAGGTAGATCACGGGGACCCCTGCCCCTCGGAGGCGCTGCCTGAGGCCTGAGTCGTTGGTGGCGACAGGCCAGCCGTTTTCCACTGCCAGCCTGAGGATGAAGTCGTCGACCTCCTCCCCGGGGAGGAGCCCCTCATCCAGCAACTCGCACCTATTGGCCAGGTCGAGGGCGAAGTCTACCTCCTTCTCGAAAGACGGCCTCGCGTCAATCCTCAGGTGCCTCAGCTCTTCGAGGATGGGCCTGGGAACGAGGCAGCGCGGTGTCCTGCCGAGGAGCCTCTGGAGTTCCTCGAAGATTTCGACGCCGAACCTCAGGGGGACGAAGAGGAAGTTAGAGTCCAGTACGACCGCTGCACCGCTGGCGGTGCGGCTCAGCCCCTCAGGATCCCTACGCCTATCAGCCGCCATCTTCCCCCGATCCTCCGGCTGATTGCTACGCGGTCCCCCTCCTCGCCGCAGATCGGTATCGTCAGCTTCGTCTCCAGGAAGTCCTTGGACACCGTGGAGACCGCTCCCATCGTCTTCGCCGTTCCGACATTGAAGAGGAACCTCTCGCCCTTCGCCACCGGGGCGACCTTCTCCATCTCACGACTCCCTACGACTGTGTCGAAGAGCTGGATATCGAGGCTGAACTCGTCGAGGACCGGCGGGAGGGTCCCGGGCCTCCCGATGAAGCTTCCGACGAGCCCGTCGGACTTCGTCAGGGAGGGGTCGAGTAGCGTCCCCACCCCCACTAGCCCGCCTGGCAGCGCCTCCTCGACGGGGCCGCCCCCTGCGTGGAGGCTCGTGATCTCGGTGTACAGCTCGTGCATCTTGAGCCTGTTCTTCTCCCTAACTGGGAGGCCGGGCTTGATCTCCACCTCCTCTCCCTCCTTGAAGCTGCCCTGGAATATCGATCCTCCCAGGACGCCACCGACTAGGTCCTCGACCGCCGTCCCCGGGACATTAACGTCGAAGCTCCTGACGATATACATCCGGGGGGGCCTCAAGGGATCCCGCTTGGGCGTCGGGAGGTACTCCTGCAGGGCCTGGACGAGGAGGTCGATGTTCACCTCGTGCTGGGCCGAGACCGGGATGATGGGGGCGTCCTCCGCCACGGAGCCCTTCACGAACCGCCCTATCTCGTTGTAGTTCCGGATTGCGTCCTCCCGGGTCACGATGTCGATCTTGTTCTGGACGATGACGATGTCCTCCATCCCGACGATGTCTATGGCGGCGAGGTGCTCCCGGGTCTGGGGCTGGGGGCACGACTCGTCGGCCGCTATCACGAGGATCGCGCCGTCCATCACCGCGGCCCCGCTCAGCATCGTCGCCATCAGTATCTCGTGGCCAGGGGCGTCCACGAAGCTCACAGCCCTTTGGAACTCGGCCTCAGAGCCGCAGTGGGGGCACGACGGGGACGTGCAGTAGCACTCGGGCGCCTCGCAGTTGGGGCATTTATAGACGGCTGCGTCTGCGTACCCGAGCTTGATGGTGATGCCCCGCTTCAGCTCCTCGCTGTGGCGCGACGCCCATACCCCGGTTATTGCCTGTACGAGAGTGGTCTTCCCGTGGTCCACGTGGCCTATGGTGCCGATGTTGATCTCAGGCTGACGCGGTAGTCTTGGGATGTTCGATCGCCCCTTTGAACTGGTAATCGTAGTTATGGGGTCTGGGCTTATATACGTTTATGAGGGGGCTCGGCTCGGGAAAGGTTCGTACCCCCGATGATAATGTTTGGTATTTTGCTATACTAGGTGAAGTCACGGATTATTCAGGGACGTGTGATTAAAACTAGATTTCAAAAATCAGCATACAGGAGGAGGGAATTGGAAAGTAAAGAGTTTTATAAGCTCCAGAGAGGATAGCAGATGATTCGAGGTAGATCAGATGGTCGATAAGGGTTCAAATAAGGTCTCGATAGGAATTCCAGGCGACCTCTACAGGAAGATAGAGGAGAAGATCGAGGGGACCAGCTTCTCGTCCGTTGAGGAGTACGTCGTCATGAAGCTGGAGAGCGAGTTCCCATCCGAGCCCGTTTACACCAAGGAGGAGGAGGAGCTCATCAAGGAGCGCCTCCGCAAGCTCGGCTACATAGAGTGAGGATCAAGGGATGTTGCTCCCCCACGGTGGAAGGCTCGTCGACAGGCTGGTGCCTGAGGAGGACCGCCCGCGGCTCAAGGAGGAGGCCGGAGAGCTCGCCGCAGCCCCCGTCTCGGACGAGCTGAGGAAGGACTTCGAGTGCATAGCCTACGGGGCATTCAGCCCGCTGACGGGCCCCCTCGGCAGGGGGGACTACCTCTCTGTCCTCGAAAAGGGGAGGCTACAGGACGGGCTGCCGTGGACCTTCCCCATCGTCCTAGACCTGTCCGAGGAGGCCGCCTCCGGGATCGGGGAAGGGGACGAGGTCGCCCTCACCCAGGGAGGGGAGCCCTTCGGCGTCCTCCGCGTCGAGGACAAGTACGCCCTCGACAAGAAGGCACACGCCATGAGCGTTTTCAAGACCCTGGACGAAGCACACCCCGGCGTGGCAAAGACCTGGGAGATGGGCCCCATCCTGCTGGGGGGAGACATCGAGATCTTCGATGAGACGCCTGGGATGTTCCCGAGGTACCGGCTGAAGCCCAAGGAGACCCGGTTCCTATTCAAGGAGATGGGCTGGAAGACGGTCGCGGGCTTCCAGACGAGGAACGCCCCTCACGTCGGGCACGAGTACGTCCAGAAGACGGCCCTCGCCTTCGTTGACGGCCTCTTCATCAACCCCCTCATCGGCCGGAAGAAGGCCGGCGACTTCAGGGACGAGGTTATCATCGACGCCTACGAGGCCCTGATCCGCCACTACTACCTGCGCAACTCGGCGACCCTGGTGACCCTGGAGATGGAGATGAGGTACGCGGGGCCCAGGGAGGCGATCTTCCACGCAATAGTCAGGAAGAACTTCGGGTGCACCCACTTCGTGGTGGGGAGGGACCACGCGGGGGTCGGCGACTACTACGGCCCCTTCGAAGCACAAGAGAAGTTCACGGAGTTCCCCGACCTCGGCATCGCCCCCCTCTTCTTCCGCAACTTTTTCTACTGCAGGAGGTGCGGGGGCGTTGAGAACGACAAGGTTTGCCCCCACGGCCCCGAGGACCACATTAACTTCAGCGGCACCCAGATGCGCGGCCTCCTCATGAAGGGCGAGCGCCCCTCCAGGGAGATGATGCGCCCCGAGGTCGTCGACGCCATCCTGAGGCACCCGGAACCCTTCGTGAGATGACCGGCATGAGGAAAGCCCTACTCATAGGCCTCGACTGCGCCGCCCCGGACCTGGTCTTCGAAAGGTTCATCGACAGGCTCCCCAACTTCAGGAGGATGATGAGGAGGGGCGTACACGGGAGGTTGGAGAGCAGCGACCCGCCCATCACGATACCCGCCTGGACGGTTATGGCATCCAGCAAGTCCCCCGGCGCCCTCGGCCTCTACGGCTTCAGGCACAGGAGGGACAACTCCTACAGGGACATCTGGATCGCCTCCTCCAACAGGGTCAGGGTGAAGAGGATCTGGGACTATGTCGCGGAGGCCGGGGGCAGGTCCTGCATCGTGGGGGTCCCCCCCAGCTACCCCCCGTTCCCTGTCGACGGTTGCCTCATCGGGGGCTTCATCACGCCCGACACTAACCGTGACTACACCTACCCGAAGGAGTTGAGGGAGGAGATAAGGAGGGTTGTGGGGGAGTATCCAGTAGACGTCGAGTTCAGGATCGACGACAAACGGAGCCTCGTCAAGGAAATCTTCGACATGACCGAGAAGCACTTCGAGGTCATCAAGCACCTGATGAGGACCCGGGACTGGAGCTTCTTCATGTTCGTCGAGATCGGACTCGACAGGGTCCACCACGCCTTCTGGAAGTACTTCGACGAGACCCACCGCCTCCACGAGCCGGGGAACGAGTTCCAGGGCGTCGTGGAGGACTACTACGCCTACCTGGACGGAAAGGTCGGGGAGCTCCTCGAGCTGGTACCCGATGACACCGTCGTCATGGTCGCCTCGGACCACGGCGGGAAGCCGATGAGGGGCGCTTTCTGCTTCAACACCTGGCTGGAGGAGCAGGGCCTCCTGAGGCTGAAGAAGCCGGTCGAGGGCATAACAAGGCTCGAGGACGCAGATGTAGACTGGGAGAAGACCGTCGCCTGGGGGTGGGGCGGCTACTATGCGAGGGTATTCCTCAACGTGAAGGGGAGGGAGGAGCACGGCATCGTGGACCCCAAGGACTTCGAGAGGGTCAGGGACGAGATCGCCGACAGGATCAGGGGCATCAGGGGGCCCGACGGCGAGGCTTGGGATACGGAGGTGCTTAAGCCGGAGGAGATATACCCCGTGTGCAGGGGCGACCCCCCGGACCTCATGGTCTACTTCGACGACCTATATTGGAGGTCCGCGGGCACCATGGGGCACGGTAACCTCTACCTTCCGGAGAACGACACGGGACCCGACGACGCGGTCCACGACAAGATGGGATTGTACCTCTACTACGACCCGGAGAAGGACCTCGGCGGAAGGACGGTGGACATGAGCATCATCGACGTCGCGCCCACCATTATGGAGGCAATCGGCCTCCCCATACCCCCCGACATGGAGGGAAAGCCCGCGTTCACCTCTTAGCCCACATACATAATTAGAAAAGGTTAAGAGCAGATTCCCAGCAGAGTAATCTGGATTCGCAGGGTGCATACCGTATCATGACGCCCACAGGCACCGGAGTTTTCGTTTCATGAACGATGTCGAGAGGATAGAGTACACCCCGGTATCCGTCCGCGAGACGCTCATCCTGATGAAGGACATCTCCGAGCTCATGATAGACCTGGCGTACTCGGCGGCCCTGTTCGGCAACAGGGAGCTGGCGGAGGAGGTGATGGAGCTGGAGAGGAAGATGGACACCCTAGTCTACGTCCTCAACATGAACCTGATGCTCGCCGCCAGGGACAAGGAGGACGCAGAGACCCTCTCGGGGGTGGCGAAGGTCGGGTCTCTAACCAACAGCATATCGGACGCGGCCGCGGACATCGCCGGCATGGTCCTCCACGGCATCGAAATCCACCCCATCGTCCGGGAGGTCTTCCAGCGGGCCGAGGAGCACCTAGCCCGGGTCCAGGTATCCGAGGACTCCTTCTTCGCGGGCAGAACGGTCGACGACCTCGACCTCGCGGCAGAGGTCGGCGCGGACATCATAGCCATAAGGCGCGGCCGCCACTGGATGATCAACCCCGAGAAGGAGGTCGTGCTGCCGGAGGACGTGCTCGTCGCGAGGGGCACGGCGTCCGGCTTGGAGAAGCTGGTGAAGGCCGCCAGCGGTGAGGCGAAGGACCTTGGCTGAGGACAAGCAGCTCTTCGAGAAGATCTGCGGCGACCTCGTCGAACTGAAGGACACATCGGAGATGATGATGGACCTCGCCTACTCAGCGCTCCTCTACAACAGCAGGCAGATCGCCGAGGAGGTGATGATGCTAGAGGAGAGGATGGACAACCTGCACACGGAGTTCGAGCTCCTCGTGCTCTCCAGCCGAGGGGAGCCCGAGGACGCGAGGGGGCTCCTGGGTCTCATCAGGATGGGGGTCGTCACGGAGAGGATCGCGGACGCCGCCGCCGAGATAGCCGAGGTCGTGCTCAGGAGCGAGGAGACCCACCCAGTCCTCAGGATGGTCATAGAGGACGCTGAGGAGACGGTGGACCGCGTCATGGTCTCGGAGGGCTCGCTGGTCTTGGGGAAGACTCTGCGGGAGGCCAGGATCCCCCAGGAGACGGGGATGTGGGTCCTCGTGATTAGGCGTGGAAACCGGTGGATGCGCCCTAAGCCGTCGACCGTCCTCGAGGCGGGCGACATCGTCATAGCCTCCGGGTACGCGGACGGAGAAGAGGACTTCAGGAAACTGGTCGGCGGGGACGGAGAGCAGGTCCTCCCAGACGAGAATTTTTGAGAACCAAGTGCGGGCTTAAAACCTGTTGAAGAGCCCTCACTGCTGCTCTTCTGGGGCCTCTTCTTTCTCGGGCTCCTTGGCCTTGGCCCTCTTCCTTCCCTTCGGGCGCTCGACGATCTTGAAGTTCAGAAATGTCGTCTCTGGGGTGACGGTGTTGCCCCTCACGACCACCCTCTTCCTCTCGCCCTTCCTCTTCGGCTTGTAGCCGACGCCGCCGCTCAGGATGATGTTGGCCTTCGCGCCCCCGTGGACGTCGGGGCGCATCGGTATCCCGTCCTTGTCGGTGCCCCCGGTGAGCTGGATCCTGTGGCCTGCGAGGTTCGCTATGGTCCCGTCTATCACCTCCCCGATCCTCAGGCCCACGAGGGGGGACATCCTCTCGTCCTCCAGCTCCACCTTCTGGCTTGTCCCTGTCTCGGGGTCCGAAACTATCAGCACAGGCATCTCATCCACCTAGTAGGCCCAGAGGGGGTCCTTCTTCCGCTTGACCTCCGTGAGCTCCCGGAGCGCCTCCAAGGCGCCCGCCGTTAGCCGCCCGGAGTACTTCTCCCTGAGCAGCTTCGCGTCTTTTTCGGGAACGTTCACTATGAGGACATCCCTCTCTTTTATATGTCTACCTACGATGGGCTGGGGCATAGAGACGGCGACCTCCCTGCCCTCCTCGGCGCCGGGTATCGCCACCCCGGAGTCCTGGATCTGGGTTATCCGCCCCACGCCCTCCCCCTCTTGGTTTACCATCTGCACGTTCGTGGATATGCCCCCGTTCAGGACCCGTACGCCGAAGATCGCGGGCTTCGCCCTCCGGAATACGAAGCCCTCCATCACCTCGATCCTGCCGGGCTTCACCAGGGTCTCGAACTCCTTCCTCGCCTTCGCCTCCCTCTCGTCCTCAACCCACTTGACGTACTCGTCCATGAGGTTGTATATGATGTCGTTCCTGAAGATACGGATGCGCTGGTCGTGGGCCTCCCGCTCCGCGTCCGGCAGGGGCCTAACATTGAAGGCGAGGATCGCGCCGTAGAGGGGCTCCTCGTACTTGACCGAGACGGCCTCCATGACGTCCCTCCTGGAGACGTCGCCAATGTCGGCGAGGCGGATGGGGACGTCCCTCGCCTTCAGGCTCTCGGTGATGGCCTCCAGGGAGCCGAGGGTGTCCGTCTTGAGGATTACGCCGACCCTGTCCGTGGAGATCCTGAGCCTCTCCATCTCCGAGGAGACCTCATCCAGGGCCCGCTCCAGGGTCGTGTCACCTCCCACAGCTATCAGCGAAGCGCCCGGTATCGCTTCCTCCAGGTCGGGGGCCGCGATCTTCACGCCCGCCGCTGCGGGGGCCTCCTCGATCGTGTTGAACTTCTTCCGTGGGTCCCTTATCTCGTCGAGGGGCTGGGGCAGCAGGATCGCCCGGATGCTGGTGGCGATCGGCCCCTCCTTGCCGCCGATGACGATGGTGTCCTCGGCCCTCAGCACGCCGTCGTAGATGATGGCGTTTATCGTGGTGCCGAGGCCCACCTCCTCCTTCACCTCCAGGACGGTGCCGAGGGCTGGCCCCTCCGAGACCTGGAGCTTCTCGGTCATGTACTGCTGGGTGAGGCCGATGAGGACCGCCAGGAGCTCGCCCAGGCCCTCTCCTGTTTTGGCGCTCACCGGGACGATTGCGATGTCCCTGGTGAAGTTCCTGACCCTGTCGAAGCGCTCCGACCTGAAGCCGAGGCGGGAGAGGGTGCCCATCATGCTGTACACCCTGTTGTCAAGGTCCTCCTTCACCAGGGGCTCCTGCTTCCCATAGGACTCTAGGAATGGGGAGTCCGATGTGCTCCTCCAGCCGTCGATGCGGTCTATCTTGTTGGCTGCCACTATGAAGGGGGTCTTCCTCGCCTTCAGGATCTCGATGGACTCGTAGGTCTGGTTCTCGAAGCCGTGCATCACGTCGACGACGAGGATGGCGATGTCCGCGACTGAGCCGCCGCGCCTCCTGAGGTTGGCGAAGGCCTCGTGGCCCGGGGTGTCGACGACGAGGAGGCCCGGGATCTTGATGTCGGACTTGAAGCCCCTTATGAGCTGCTGGGTTATCGCGACGAGGGTGTCCAGGGGGAAGAAGCTTGCACCGATCTGCTGGGTGAGGCCCCCTGCTTCCCTGAGCTGGACGGCGGAGCCCCTGATCCTGTCGAGGAGGGTCGTCTTCCCCGTGTCTACGTGGCCGAGCATGCACACGATCGGTTGCCTGAGGGGCATTTTGGACACCCGAGAACTAGACAGCGGGCGGATTAATTAATAATTTGTAGTGCGCGCGTCGGTGGCAGGTCATATTGGTTTCCCGGGGAAGAGATGTTTTTCAGGTCCACATGGTTGTGCCTCTGTGTGAATCTTGATCCTCTGTGTGCCGGTTTTTCACGGGTTTTTTGAACGTTTTTTGGTTGTTCACGTGAATTTCGGGGTCAGTCGGGAGCGGGTCCCGGCGTTGGAATTTGGAGAAGAGCGTACCGCCCTATTTTTTCGCGAGTGTGGTTTCTGTTTCGAGCGATTGTTGCTTAACTGGAATGCAGGTGTATGACTTTCAGTTGTGCTCTCGAGGTTTGTATGTGAATGCCCATGCATTTGAAACCCGAGATGAAATAGTTACCACGCGATGTCTAATGATGGGAGATGGCCGGTTTTCTGCGGCCCCTAGTTTAAGGGGGGAAGCTTTTCTAAAGATATGCCAAGATCTTCGTGGCGATCTTACGCTCACGTGGAACAGGGAAAAAGGCTGCCTGCCCCTATATCTCGGGAAGAGACACAATATTGGCTTACAATGATGATGTTCTGGTTATTTTTTACCAAGAACAACTGATACTGCTGTTTCGAACCTCAGATTCTGTTGTTCTACCTAATCGAACGGGCGTTCGAATCCTTGGTATAATATTGAAGGTATGTCAGCTATGGGGGCGAGGTGAGAAATGGATGAACGTCAAGCTGAGCATGGTGCTCGCTCTGATAGTCGCAGGAATATTCCCGGTCGCCTCCCTCTATGCTTGGCATGCAGGGAGGACGGATAGCGTGCCCGAAGGGCCGGAGTTTGCGCGGGGAGCAGCCATCGACTACGTCCTCGATGAATACGGGGAGCTCAAGGTACTGAAAGCACCGACGTACTGGAAGGAGAGGAACCTGACGCCCGAAGGTCTCGTTGGATCCAACACGGTGCAGTTTACTAGCGGCGGCTGGACAGTGACAACGAGGAACGCAGTTGTGCTGAGGCCAACCTACTCCGTTGAGATCGAGTACACAGGAGAGATCAGCTTCAGTTGGAGCGGCACCGTCGACCAAGATGGAAACGTTGTCGAGAGAAGCTTCTCAGTGACTAAGTAAGCGATCCCGAAGGGGTTCTGACTTTAAAATTATTCATTTTTTTGTCTGGGAAGAGGCGGGCCAATCGGTGTCTTTTAAGGCCTCCTCAAGGCATACCGACTGATATGGTAAGAAATTTCATCTGGCGGTATTGATGTGTGTGCAGGTTTGGATAGAAAAGGGGTTGGGCCTATATTCGGCCCAGAAGGCGCATGGCCTCGGCTACCCTGCCGATGGCGAGGGCGTAGGCCCCTGTTCTGAGGGGGACCTCGTACTTGTCGGACTGCTCCTTCAGGTCCTTGAACGCCTTGACCATAACTCGCTCCAGGCGTTGGTCGACCTCCTCGTCGGTCCAGTAGTAGCCCATCCTGTTCTGCACCCACTCGAAGTAGCTGACAGTGACGCCGCCGGCGTTGGCGCAGATGTCCGGCACGACGATGACATCCTTGTCCTCAAGGATCTTGTCGGCGTCGGGGGTCGTCGGCCCGTTCGCGCCCTCGATGATGAGCTTCGCCTTGACGTTTCCGGCGTTCGCCGCAGTTATCGCGTTCTGGAGGGCTGCTGGGACGACGATGTCGCAGTCCACCGTCAGTGGGTCGGCAGAGCCGATGTCCTCAGCGCCTTTGAATCCTACCACGCTTCCTGTCTTCTCCTTGTGGGCCAGGAGCTTCCTAGGGTCCATGCCCGAAGGGTCATAAACACCGCCTCTGGAGTCGCTCACTGAGACGATCTTGGCCCCGGCGTCGTGGAAGTTGTAGGCGGCGTAGAGGGCCACGTTGCCGTACCCCTGGATGGAGACCCTGGCACCCTTTATCGGGATGCCATACGCCTTGGAGGCCTCCACCGCTGCGAAGTAGCAGCCCCTGCCCGTGGCGGCGGTCCTTCCCAAGCTCCCTCCGAGGCATATGGGCTTCGCGGTGATGACTCCCGGTGTGATCCTGCCTGTGATCTTGTAGTACTCGTCGATAAACCAGGCCATGATCTGGGCGTTCGTGCCCACGTCGGGGGCCGGGACATCGAGGTCGACTCCGACGAAGTGCGCGATGGCGGCTGCGTACATTCGGGTCAGCCTCTCCAGCTCCCCCATTGAGAGGGTCTTGGGGTCGCAGTTGATGCCACCCTTCCCTCCGCCGTAGGGGAGGTCCACGACGGCGTTCTTCCATGTCATCCAGGCCGCGAGGGCCATCTCGGTGTCCATGTCGATCTGGGGGTAGTAGCGGATGCCCCCCTTCGTGGGGCCGCGGGCGTCGTTGTGATGGATCCTGACGCCCTCGTAGGTCTTGACTGAACCGTCGTCCATCTTGAGGGGTAGCGCGACCTTGAGGACCGCCTTGGGGTGGCTCACGACCTCGTAGACCGCCGGTTCGAGGCCCATGAGGTCGCAGGTGCTCTTCACGTTGACGAGCTGCGCTTCCCACGGGCTCAACTTCTTAGCCATTTTCGGATCAACTCTGTTTCTTGCACCATGTTTAAATATATATCCCTTCGGGGATCAATGCCGGGTATTTATTCTACGAAAAACAATCTATACTTAGTACATATTGGGAACGAGCCTCAGGTTAGGGTATAAATTTCTGTCAAAAACATGGACGTTGATGCGAACTTTTAATTGGTTAACTCCTTGTATTAAATTGAGCTTAGAGGACACCAAAACTGCCATGTGACAAAGGATTTTATGTACATTTTAGTCCACACCAATCCGTACGTAATATCGCGACGAACGGAGAATCAGCTAAGCGTTCAGGGAGGGAGTGAGTCCTAAGCTGCATGAGGACCAGCACACATTTCCAATGTAAGGGGTTTACAGAGGCTATCTTGTGCCTTCATCGCAGATATATGCGATGGCTTCGTCGATGCCTCCCTTTATGGTGACCTGGATGGGCCCGAGCGGCGACTCCCTCAAGCGGTAGAAGGAGACGCGTTTAACGTACGCCGCCTGTTTGTTCAGCCCGAATGAGAGGAGGCCTCCCTGGGCGCTCCTAGTGAACAGCGCACGGGCCGCGTCCCTTATCCTGTTCCTCCTGAGGAGGTCCCTGAAGTGTCGAAGGCCCTCAAGGCCCTCACACTCCCATTCCAAGACGGTGAGGCTCCCACGCTCTGAGGCCTGAAGAGCGATGTCACCGAGCACGTTCCTGACGGCCGCCTCCACCTTCTCGCGGCTCTCCGTGGGATTCACGGTCGCCCTCACCAAGACTTCGATCGCGGTCACGCCTAATCAAGCCGCCCCAGGAGTCCTTTGAAAGCCTGCTCGAGGTCCCCGATTGTGCCCTCGTTCACGACCATGTGATCCGCAAGGGCTATGGCCCGACCCATTCCGAAGCCGAGCTCTCGCAGGTCGCGTTTGTGGAAGGCTTCCCGGTCCCCGGGGTCGTCGGTCCTTCCCCGGCCCCTGAGCCGCTTGTACCTCGTCTCGGGGGAGGCGTGGACTGCGACCAGTGCGACGTCTAAGGTTTTTCCGAAGACGTCGACCTCCGACATGCTCCTTATGCCGTCGACCACGAAGGCGTCGCCCAACATTTTCCTCAGCTTTTCGACGCACCGCTCCGCAACTGCAGCGTCGCCCCCCTCCCTCCGGATCTCCCTGGCTATGGCGCCGAGGACGTCTGGCGAGGGTACTAGCCCCCTCTCTGCGGCCAGGTCCCTGATGACGTCGCCCATGGTGATGACCCTGTACCCCTCTCCCTCGAACATGCCGGCGAGGGTGGTCTTACCGGCACCCGACATCCCCGTGATCAGGATAAGGCGTCTCCTAGGCAATTTTCAACCCACCTTCTCCAAGCCGTGCTCCCTTGTCTTGATATACACGTCTTCGATGCCCTCCCTCAAGGCGACTCTTCCCAGCTCGAGCAGCACCTCCCTCGTCGGAGGTTGCTTAGCCTTGAGCTCTGGGCTCAGGACGTCGCCCGTGTTGTCAAATTGCTGGAGGTAGTAGACATTACAGCGGCCCCTAATCTCCCTTGCTATCCTTCCGATGAACTCGGCACCGTCCGAGACCGTGGGGGCGACTGTCGTCCTCGCCTCCAACTCCACGCCGTAATCGTTGCACAAGGCAAGGGTGCGTTTGACCCCTTCCACTAATCGGGCGGCGCCCTCACCCAGTCCGGCCACCCTTCTGTAATCCTCTGGCGTCAGTGGGGCCTTGACGTCGAGGGCGACCCGGTCCACGAGGCCGGCAGCGAGGAGGGGCTCCACGGCCCCCGGGATGCTCCCGTTCGTGTCCAGCATCAGCTTCAATCCCAGACCCTTGACAAGCCTCGCAGCATCCATCAGGCCTTCAAACTGGAGCAGTGGCTCCCCGCCGCTGAATATGATGGCGTCCAGCTGGGGGACCGGGGACATGTTCACGAGTATCCGACTGCGGATCGTGTCCAGATCCACCTTCTCGCCCGATTCGACCGGGAGGAGCCCCGAGTTCTGGCAGTAGGGGCAGCGGAAGTTGCACCCTGCGAAGAAGATGACGAGGGAAACGTTGCCGTACCAGTCGACGGTCGACATGTCGACGAAGCCTCCGATCCTCAAGCAGGGGCCACCTCCGCCATTAAGTATCAATTCAAAGATCAGGGCTCCGATTTAAAACGCTTGATTAGGCCAGGTAAAGGTCTCAGCCTTCGATGAAGAAGGGGTTCGACCAGGCGGTCCGCCCTTCCCGATCGGTAACCTCGATTCGAACATATGTCTCCCCGCCTATCAGTGTGTAGCATGCTTCTTCTATGGTACCCGTCTCCGCCGTGTTCTTCTGCCCCAGCCATTCGTTCGAGATGAATGCTATAGACCTAGCCGGTGAGGATGAGACCCTGATCTCGTCTTCTTCGATCTCTATGTTCCTGATCTCCGGGCCGTTGCTGGAGTAGAACAGCCCTCTCCGGACGCCTTCCATGATGCAATCCTCCGTGGTGCTCTCGGCCCTGACGCTGATACAGGCGCGGCACGAGTCTCGGGGGAGGTAGGGCCTCTCCCTGCTGTGGGCGTCGTCCACGGCGAAGCCCATGAGCCTCAGACCCTTCGCGAGGAGGCCGTCCCAGTGGACGCTTGAAAGGCCTTTCCCTATGGCGAGCTCGCAGGTGGTGTTGTAGACCTCCAGTCCTAGGTGCCCCCGCAGGCCCACTAGGTCGTTCTGGGTTAGGCCTGACCAGTAGGGGTGGGCGACAATCGCTTCACCGCCGAGCCCCCGTATCAGATCTATAGCCCTCTGTGGGGACACGCTCCTGTCGAGATCCTTCACTGGGATCTCCCCGCGGATGCCGACGCCTACGACGTGGAAGAACCTCCCGCTTTCGGAGGAGCCCACGCAGACCTCCTCCCCAGGGATAAGGAGGAGCCCCTGTGGAGAAAGTTCATCCGTGCCCGTCAGCTTCCCGTGATCGGTTATGGAGAGGAAGTCGTATCCCGCCTCCTCGTAGGCCTTGACGATCTGCCCGGGGGACATCTCTCCGTCCGAGTTCAGCGTGTGAGTGTGGAGGTTCCCCCTGAGCCACCGCCCTTCTGCTTCGAAGGGGTTACCGAATAACGACAGCATCATGAATCAACGTAGAACCTGCGAATTGTTCCTTATAGTTTTCGGGGTGAAGGGCCCGACCGAGTTCTACGCGAGGACACCGAGGATGTAGACGCCCGTGAAGATGATCAAAGAGCTGAGGATGCGCACGCGGCCATATTCTTCCCCAAGGAGGAACACACCGGCGGCGGCTCCGATCACGACGCTCAGCTGCCTCAGTGCCAGTATGTAGCT
>Ga0209427_10000716_pt1 | contig 36400 bp, 36 predicted proteins | sample DeeMarSWOR136_30_FD_187465 | JGI IMG/M metagenome (GOLD analysis project Ga0209427, IMG submission 187465) | Marine sediment microbial communities from White Oak River estuary, North Carolina - WOR-1-36_30 (SPAdes) (version 2) | ecosystem: Environmental > Aquatic > Marine > Intertidal zone >...
AATAGCGCCCCGCGTAGCTCGGTGTATCCTCTGTCCACATCCGTTTCATAATCTCTATACCCTCCCTCATCTGAGCTATTCTTACGCTGTTCTTGGGGAAGGAGAACCCGTATGCTCTGCACTCTGTTTCACTCCATCCCGCGCCGATGCCCAGCTCCAGTCTGCCGTTGGAGATGACGTCCAGCGTGGCCCCCATCTTCGCGAGCAACGCCGGGTTCCTAAAACCATTACACAGAACCAGCGTACCCAATCGGATTTTCTGGGTAAGAGTGGATAGCGCTGAAAGAAAGGTCCAACACTCAAGCCTAGAACCAAATAAGTGGTCGCCGATCCATATCGAATCATATCCCAAAGCTTCACATTCACGCACCACGTCCTTTACCGCACGCCAATCTTGCGGTGTCCTTCGTCTAGCGCTCAATTGCACTCCTATCTTTATTTTCATCATTGTGGCATGCTCTTGACATAATCCAAGAGATAAATCTTCCCATCATGATACCTGTCTTTCTTTCCTCTGATTTTTCTCTTCCCTTCGGTTAACAATTTTCTTAGAGCACAACCTTCATTTCTTCTTATGAAACACAATTATGTGCCGCAGCCGTCTTTCCTGTACGTATCGTAATCGATATATTCGAAGTATACACTGGTTGAACGGGCGGACTATGGTCAAGATAACCCCCATTCCCTAGGTTTTTGACGGTATGACTAAGGGCACAGAATGCAGGATCCGCGTTTTCCTAGCTGAACGTTTTAAGTAATTAACCTATCAAAAACACCTAAATCGATAAATACCTGACTATACCCATATATAATTAACAATTGGAGGTTACCCGACGTGGAGACAAGAAAAATACAAAAAGTTGGGCGCTCAACACTTAATATATCCCTGCCAAAAAAGTGGGTCAATCTTCAGAAGCTAAAACGTGGTGACACCGTCTACATTGAACAACGGAGAGATGGGGCGCTCAAGATATCTCCAGAAAGCGTACTTAAACAACAGGTCAAGCCCAAGGCTTACACCATAGACTGTGATCACATAAGTGAGGCGAACACCTTAAAATGGCTTATCCCGTTAGCTTATACGATGGGCTATGAGTTCATTAATATCGTCTCCTCAAGTCGCATAACGCAGAAGCAATTAGAAGAAATCAGAACGGCTACCAAAAACCTTATTGGGGCTAATATAATCGAGGTGACCAGTCAAAAAATCACGATTCAGTGCTTTATCGACGTATCAAAAATCCATGTCTTTTCTTTATTACAGCGGATGTCTGTGATAACGTCGACAATGCTACATGACGTGATAAAGGCGTTACTTGAGATAGACTCCGAACTTGCCAAGACGGTCATCGATTTAGAAAACGAGGCCGACGACATATATTATTTATTAACGCGATTGATCCTTTCCTCTCAGTCATCAGAGAATCTCGCGGAAGAACTCGGTTTAATGGATTTGGGTTACACAGAAATTGATCCTGCCAGAATGATCTCAGTAAGTCTAACGAAAATAGCAGATAACTGTCGAGAAATTGCCAAATCGATTTGTACTCTTTCCGAGATGAACCTAACATTAGAGGACGAACTCCTTCAGCGTATTTCGTCTCTAAGCCAATTGACGCTGGAAATGTTCACAAAATCTGTCGACGCATTTTTCTCAGGAAGCATACTGAACGCAATTCATGCAATTAATCTATCATACGAGATGCGAAACCAAGTCGAGACTATACGCAAAAATAATAATATGCAAGAACTTACTTGTCTTGTTATGGTGATGTTCTCACTCATAGTAGAAAACAGCAGAATTATATGCGTTAAAGCCATTGAAAAAGAAGTTAACAAATATAGCGCCTTCCCAACCCCCCTATGAACTCCCTCTTAACACGGCAGTTCTACACGCAATAGGAAAAGACCAGAAATAACTGACGGCGTCATATTCTGTCGAAGACACGGCGTCTTTCACACCTCGCTAAAAGAAGCTTTATTTATGTAGCTGAAAGTTTTTCTCAATCGTTGCCCTTCTAATATATGCTTCCAATAATTCCGCCTCCCCCGGCAGCCTCCTTACCTAGCACATCAAGCTTGACGGAGATACGTCTAACGCCTGCCTCCTCCACCAATTCGAGCCAAACGCACAACTTCCCCCTCCTTATCGTCTATTATCTGCAACCACTGTTCCCTCACTTCGCCAAGGTCACGTCGTGAATATATAATGATTCTTACACATCGCTATTACTTACTAAGGTATATTCATATATCTCTATGAAAATCTTTATATATACCGTTATATTCATTAATACACATAGAGTTAATTAAGACAACCATAACCAGCAGCACCCACCAGACTAGAACTCTCCCCTCTAGTCTGGTGTTCGTAAAAAATTGTTATAGCGAGCTATTGTAGCTACACAGCTAATCGCTATAACCCTTCCTTTTCCTGATTACAATCCTTTTTACCCCGATTTTAGGCTCTATATCCTTACTGCGAGATTTAACTGAATATTAATTGGATGTTGAGACGTAGGGGAAAACGGGATGTAAGTATAAGCTGATACAATAGTGTGGATTCGAGTGAATGAACGGAGAGTAGTAGCTCTGGGCGTCGCCGATCAGCTAGCCAAGCACTTGCGGGTGTCGCAGTAGGTGCCAACGACTTCGGCGTTCCTGTGACGCTCCATGACGTCTCCCCATACGTTACCCCTCTCCTATAACCCTTGTAACCCCCTGCGACCTCGTCACGTCATGGTTTTTTCGGTTTTATTCTGCTGCCTCAATTCCATGCCTCAACAACCGCGCGTAATAGCTACCGGTGGTGTAGAGCGCCCCCGCAGGATTGTGCGCGAGCACCCGGTCTTTCGCAACAAGCACAGTGGTGAAGGCCTTGCTGTACTTGAAGAAGAGGGCGTCGTGTCCAACGCAGAGGCCAACGACGACGTTGAGGTCGGTCTTCTCCTCGTTGAGAAGGGTTGCCTGCGTAATGGGGCTGCACATGGATTCGAACTCCCCAATGTTAATCTTTTCATCGTCCGTTAGCCCAATCACCTCTTTCGGCGTGCACCCCGCCTTACACATCACGGAGACGACGTCGAAGCCCTGAGCCTTCAAGACCTTTGTCAGAGCTCGCGCTTCAGCGTGGAGTCCTCCACAGAAGGCAATCCCAATCTTCTTGTACGCCATTTTTTTCGCAAACTCGCATATTTCTTGGACCCGGGGCTTCACTGGATGCAGAACGTAGGGCTTCACATGCCTGTTGATGTAACACTCCGCTTCCTGAATGGAAGCCATCCGAGCGAACTCTCTGATCGCGGGCTTTTCGTACTCTTTAACCGCCTCTTGGATTACTTCTTGATAATGTTTCGTCGGACAGTACGCGGGACCTTTCCCGTCCACGTTTGTGCAAAGCCGATTCTTCACTGAACATAAGGCGCATTGAGGGCTTGGTTTTTTCTCATTCATCTCCTTCACTCCCTTCAGTTCACTCCGTTTCCATGGTTATCCCTACTTCTTGTTTGTACGCTATAAGTCTTCTACTTCATGGAAGTTCTTATGGAAAGTTTAAAGAGCCACCCGCGTGACTTTAAAAGTACTAGACCACATCTGGAGGATTTGTAATGAGAAATCAACTAAAGAGACGCTTACAAGCGGGGGAGCAAACCTATGGCGTCTGGATGACCGTGGAAAGCCCCATCGTCACCGAGCTTCTCTCAACCCTCGGATTCGACTGGTTTGTCTTCGACACCGAGCACTGCCCCAACGATGTCTACACCGCTCAAACCTTGATGCAGGCAATGCGGGGTGACAGGACAACCCCCCTCGTCCGCGTGGTATGGAATGACCTCGTCGCAATCAAGCGGGCGTTAGACATTGGCGCATATGGTGTCGTCGTCCCCTGGGTAAATAGTAAGGCGGAGGCCGAGATGGCGGTCAAGGCCTGTAGGTACGCGCCCAACGGATTACGAGGATGCGGGCCTAGACGTGCAGCCATGACCGACCCCGATTACCTGAAGACGGCAGATGAGGAGATCCTCCTCATCGCTCAGATCGAGACGAAGACAGCGGTTAAGAACATCGATGAAATCCTATCGGTGGACGGCATTAACGTGAGCTACATCGGTCCAGCCGACCTCTCCGCGTCCTACGGCCACCTTGGTGACATGTCCCATCCTGAGGTGCAGAAAGCAATCGACACGGTGTTCGACGCCTCGGAGGCAGCGGGCGTCGCCAAAGGAATTCACATGGGTGCTGGAAAGACGATCCTGGACCGGGTGGAGAAAGGCTACGATTTCATCACCGTTGGCAGTGACCTCCAATTCTTCCAAACCGGCGCCGAGGAGATCCTTGAGCAACTCGGTAGCCGAATCACGTAGCCTTGTCAGAGAAACTCGAAGTAGCTAGAACTACCCAATGAAACGGGATTGACGGGTACGCGAAGCCTCAGGCTCTCCCTCTCCCCCCGTTTTTATTGGAGTCTGCACGTTAAAAAAGCCGCATATACCTGAAAAGGCGCCACTCGGTAATACTCTCAGACGACTGCGAAGGATATTTTGTTCCCGTCTCCGGCTTACCTGATTTTTCCAAAACCAATGAGCCGCCATCCTTCTCCGATCCTTCGACTGATCGCAACTCGCATGTTGGTCTCCGCGCAAATAGGCCTCCGCAAGGAGATGTCTGCAATATCTCCTCTCGCTGACGTGACCACGCCCGCTGTGACCGCGGTGCCAGCGTTTAACACCAAGGCCTCATTCGTCCGAATTTCTTTCACTTCCAATAGCTCCTCGGTTCCCAGCGCCCGTTCAAAGAGTTCGACGTCAATGCTTAAACTGTTAAGCACCGGAGGCAGGCTGCCGGGTTTACCCACAACGTTCCCAACAAGGCTGTCGGCTTTGGTCAGGGCAGGGTCCAGAAGGGTGCCCACGCCGATCAGGCCTCCACACGTAGCTTTCTCAACGATTCTACCCGCCACGTTAAGGCTTACGATCTCGGTGTGAAGGGCTTCGTAATAGGACCGCCCCCCTTTTTCCACGCGAAGCCCGGGACAGATTTCTACCTCACTTCCCACCTCAAAGACGCCTTGAGAGATCGATCCTCCAATCACTCCTCCACTAATTTCGTCTGCCGCGGTTCCCGGCTTGTTCACGTCGAAGGACCGTAAAATCGGCATCAGCGGCGGCTTATTGACCTCTCTCCGCGGCGTGGGAATTATCTCTTCAATCTTCTCGATGACCAGGTCAATGTTGATGCTTCTCTGCGCGCTGATGGGAATGATTGAGGCCCCCTCGGCCCTGGTTCCCCTGAGAAAGTCTTCAATCTGATGATAATTTGCAATAATTGTGTCCCTTTCAACCAGATCAATCTTATTTTGTATCACCACGATATTATCGATTCCAACGACTTCTGCTGCGGCTAAATGCTCGCGGTCCTGCGCCTGAGGGCATCTTTCCGACGCTGATAGGATCAGCAGTGCGCCATCCATTAACGTGGCGCCAGATAGCATGGTCACCATTAAGCTGTGGTGGCCGGGGCAGTCAACGAAGCTCACCACTCGGAGTAACTTGGCCGGAGACCCGCACCTCGAGCAAATCTCTTCGGTTCCGTACCTCCCACAGTCCTCACATTTATAGAAGGCAGCGTCGGCATACCCGATTCGAATGGTAATTCCCCGCTTCAGTTCTTCACTGTGCTTTCCCGTCCATTGACCCGAAAGGGCCTGAACGAGAGTTGATTTGCCATTGTCCACATGCCCTAGGGTGCCGATGTTGACTTCGGGTTGCGCTGGAAGCGGTTTTTGACTCATGACCAAGCCTTCGTTTAGCCTCTGTTAAATACGTTGCGGATCATTTAACTTTTTGAAGGGGGGTGGTTCACTTAGACTTGGGACAGACGGAAGTAGTCGATGGGACGCAAAGGAATACCTTTAATACCGCTTTGAACACGTTGAAGCTTTGAGGGAAGTCAGCGAACCTTGAATACTCGAGGCCCGTCGCGAGAACGTTCAGTCGGTTTCGGCATAGAATCGACGGCGCACACCTTGGGTATGGCCTTGGTCTCTGCCCAAGGGGAGATCCTCATCAACCTCAAGGACGTATATGCGGCACCGGCGGGCAAGGGCATCCACCCCCGAGAAGCGGCTCAACATCACTGCGAAGGGATGCCTAAGATGTTGCGAAAAATCATTAACGGCTCTGCGTTCTCTCTAGATGAAGTGGCCTTTATCGCCTTTTCCGCTGGACCTGGCTTGGGGCCTGTGCTTCGTACGGGAGCCACGTTTGCCCGGGCATTAGCCCTCTGGCTTGATATACCCCTCGTTCCCGTTCATCATGCCATCGCCCACATTGAACTTGCAAGTCTTCTGACGGGGGCAGTGGATCCTTTGGTGCTACTTGTATCCGGGGGCCATACGTCTATAGCGGCTTTTGGTGACGGGTTTTGGCGCGTGTACGGGGAAACCGAGGACATTACCCTGGGTAACCTCTTAGACGTGTTTGCCCGTGAAGCGGGGCTCTCCTTTCCCGGGGGCGCCGTGATTGAAGCCTTGGCGGAGAAGGGGCGGCGGTACCTTGACCTGCCCTACGTCGTGAAGGGCAACGATGTGTCTTATTCCGGCTTACTGACCGCGGCTTTAAAGAAAATACACGCTGGAAACAGGATCGAAGACGTTTGCTTTTCCCTCCAAGAAGTTGCGTTCTCCATGCTCACCGAAGCGATGGAGCGGGCCTTAGCTCACACCGAAAAGACGGAAGTGCTGTTGACGGGCGGCGTGGCTGCTAACAAACGGCTTCAGACGATGATCCAGAGCATCTCTCAGGAACATGACGCCAGGTTTTATGCGGTGCCTAAGGAGTATAGTGGGGATTGTGGGGCCCAAATTGCGTGGACGGGGATGTTAGCGTATGAGCGAGGCGTAAGCATCGACGTGGAACGCAGTTTCGTCAAACCAAAGTGGCGCCTTGATCGGGTTCGGATTCCTTGGCGTTGAGGGCGATCGTCATGCTCATCAAGAAGGGGGCGGAAGCCAACCTATACGTGGAGGATTGGTATGGCCTCACGGTGGTTAAAAAAGCGAGAATCCGTAAAGCCTATCGCCTTCGTCAGATAGATTACGAGATACGCCGGAGCAGGACGGTGCATGAAGCCCAACTACTGCACGACGCTAAACGGGCTGGTGTGCCCACCCCCATGATCTACTTCATCGATGTGAACCGCGCCTTCATCGTCATGGAATACGTTGAAGGCTCCCGCGTCAAGGAACTCCTTAATACCCTTCCCCGTACCCCCAGGCGACGGCTTTGCAGAGAGATTGGCGGCTTGATAGGTAAGCTGCATCGACGGGGGATAATTCACGGCGATTTAACGACGTCGAACATGATCCAGGGGACACGCGAAAGGGTCTTCTTCATCGACTTTGGCCTGGCCGAATATTCGATGGAGGTGGAGAAACGAGGGGTGGACCTCCACCTCATGAAGCGGGCTCTTGACAGCACCCATTACGCCCACGCAGCGGAATGTTTTAATTCCATCATGGACGGGTATTCCCTAGAAGTCGGCCGCACAACCTGTACGGACGTAGTAACGCGGGTTAAAGCGATCGCTAAACGGGGCCGATACTCGGTTAAGTAACGCGAAGGTGGGCGAGCAACCGTGGATCAGACCAAGACGGCACCACACTTCAAACTCATCTTTGCCACCGGTAATCTCCACAAGCTTCACGAAGTCAAGTTCATTCTGAAAGAGTACCCCCTCATCATCGAGCAGCGACCTTTAAAAGGCATCGAGATCCAATCCAACGACCTGGGAGAAGTCGCCATCGCCAGCGTCTTAGGGGCCGTACAAAGAAGTGGTGCCCCGATCTTCGTGGAAGACACCGGCCTCTTCGTTGAGGCCCTCAAGGGCTTTCCAGGCGTCTTTGCGAGTTATACGTATCAAACCCTTGGGACGACTGGGCTATTAAAGCTCTTAGACGGCGAAACAAACCGGCGGGCGGTCTTCAAATCCGCCGTCGCGTATTGCGCGCCTCACAATCGACCCGCGTGTTTTCGGGGGGAAGTATCTGGCCGCATTTCCCGCCAAGCGCGGGGTGTCCACGGCTTCGGCTTCGACGCCGTATTTGAACCCGACCCGGGGGGCGGTCAAACCTTTGGCGAGATGGGCATCGACGAGAAAAACCGCTGGTCCCACAGGGCCTGTGCAGTTCGACGGTTCGCAGCCTGGCTTCTCACGGATGGAATAGACTGACGAACAGATATCCGGGGTCTCACATAGTATGTACTGAAATCGAGGAGGTTTCCGTTTAACTATTTAAGGAGCTATAGTCCATAGTGAGCAAAGGGTGATCGAATGGTTATCATCATGAAGCCCAGCGCGCGGGAGGACGAAGTAAACCATGTCGTCGCCTTTATCGAAACGCGATATGGCTTGCGAGTCGACGTTTCCCAGGGGGCTTTCCAAACAATCATCGGGATCATTGGGGACGAAAACGGCGTTGACTTTGACATGCTTCAGGTTCTTCCCGGAGTCGAAAGAGCCCACCGAATCCAAATTCCCTACAAGCTCGTCAGCCGATCTTACTCGCCCGAGGACCACGTAATAGACGTTAAGGGCGTCAAGATCGGAGGCCATGAAGCCCCCGTCTTCATCGCTGGACCTTGCTCCATTGAAAGTCGAGATCAATTGTATAAGATTGCGAAAGCGGTGAAGGCAGCGGGCGCCGATATCTTGCGCGGAGGCGCGTTTAAGCCAAGAAGCTCTGTTCATTCTTTTCAAGGCCTCGGCGAAAAAGGGCTGGAGCTCCTGGCAAGCATGGGCGAAGAGTTTGAGATGCCGACGATAACGGAGGTGCGGGGCGAATCGCAGGTTGAAATGGTTGCGAAATACGCCGACATCCTCCAAATTGGAGCACGGAACATGTACAATCAGGACTTGATCGAAAAAACCGCGAGGCAGAAGAAGCCCCTCCTGCTCAAACGAAACTTTGGCGCCGGGATAGACGAGTTTCTCAACTTTTCTGAACGGGCTGTAGCCGCAGGCAATAGAGACGTCATCCTCTGCGAGCGGGGGGTGATCCCCATCGGGAAAGGTCGACAGCACACGCGGTATATGCTCGATTTAACAGCGATTCCCGTGATAAAACACGAGAGTTACCTGCCGATCATCGTTGACCCCAGCCACGCAACAGGGCGCCGAGACTTAATCCGTCCGATGAGTCTCGCGGCCATGGCCGTAGGCGCCCACGGCTTGATGGTCGAAGTCCATTATCACCCCGAGGAAGCGCTGTCAGACGGCCCCCAGATGGTGCTGCCCACCGAGCTTCGAAAGATCCTGCGAATATGCCGGAAACTCCACCAAGTCATCCCACAGGCAGGGAGCTGAACTGGGGCGCGTAACCGTCCACCTAAGGAAGGAGTCAGACGAGTCTTACGACATTCACATAGAAGCCGGCGTCTTCAGCACGATTCCCCACGAGTTACACACCTCCCCCATAGGAAACGAGTACGCAGTGATCACGGACTCTCACGTACGCAGGCTTCTTGGGACCCAACTGGTTGATGGCCTGCAAGACGAGGGACTTGAGGCCACTCTGATGGATTTTCCCGCTGGCGAAGAATCTAAGCGTCTGCAGACCGTGGCGGCTTTGACGAGACTGATGCTCAAGCACGGCTTCGACCGCAAATCGGCGGTTATTGCGTTGGGGGGAGGCGTCGTCGGTGACGTCGCGGGCCTCGTCGCCGCCCTATATATGCGGGGTATTCCCTACATCCAGGTACCGACGACTTTGATGGCCCAGGTTGATAGTAGTGTCGGAGGGAAGACCGCGGTGGATTTACCGGAAGGCAAGAATCTCCTCGGCGCCTTTCACCAACCGAAGAGAGTGTACATAGACCCAGCCGTCTTGTCCACCCTTCCCCGCCGCGAAGTCAGAAACGGCATGGCCGAAGTAATCAAATACGGCGTAATCTATGACCGAGAGTTATTTACGTACCTTGAGACCAATGCGGCGACGATTCTAGGCCTCGACGAGCACACCTTAACCCACGTGATTTCGCGGGCTTGCCAGATCAAATCGGAGATTGTACAGAAAGATGAGCGGGAAGAAAACCTGAGGGCCATCCTCAATTATGGCCACACGCTAGGCCACGCGGAAGAGATATGCAGCCCGTATCCCCGCAGACTCCACGGTGAAGCCGTGGCCATCGGTATGACTTACGCGGGGAGCCTCGCGGTCCAGAAGAGGTTGTGGAGAGACGAAGATCTCCAGCGGCAGAATACACTCATCGGGTCTCTCGGTTTACCCCTGCACTCAACCCGTGATCCAAAGGCCTTAGTGAACGCGATGCGGTATGATAAAAAAGCAGAAGGCGGCCGTATCATGTTTGTGCTCCCGGCAAGAATCGGTCAGATGGCGACCCTTAACGGCAGGTATCGGATCCCCATCTCTGAAGCCGAGTTGTTCTCGGCGCTTCACGGTGTGGCTTAACCCCGACCGCCGCATCGCGGGAAGCCTCATCCTTCCGTCAAACGGGAGGGGGATAAAAACTTTATAAGAGCAAATCGCATTACCTCCTTGACTCATAATTTATGAGTCCGATCCGAGGAAAACACGCTTGCGGGGGACTATCGTTGGCTCCTAAAGGAAAGTCGCATTCGAGGCGGCCTGTGAGCAAGAGGCCTCCAACCTGGTGTAGATACAGCCCTGAAGAAGTGGAAGCCTTCGTCATCAAACTGGCAAAGGACGGTAATCCACCGAGTAAAATCGGCGTCCTACTTCGCGATCAATACGGCGTTCCTCTCACGAAATACCTCACAGGACGATCAGTGTCCGAGATCATGGAGAGCGCCGGCGAAACGTTGGAGATTCCCGAGGATCTGCAGGCCCTCTTACGAAAGGCAAACGGCCTCCAAAGACATCTGGCGAAGAATAAGGCTGACTCCGTGAATAAGCGGTCCCTTGAACTGGTGGCGTCAAAAATTCGTCGACTCGCCAAATATTATAGGCGGCTAGGACGGCTTCCAGAAGACTGGAAGTACACGTCTTAACGACGGGATACCTCGTACGTCGAGTCGATGCCTGTGGAAACGGAAGGAGCCCAAGACGAGAGGGCGTTTTACGCGTGTGCGGCGCAGGCTGCTCAACGGATCAAAGACTTCGTGAATGCAGGCCGCTTTATCCGGGTGATCTCTCACTTGGACGCTGATGGCTTAACCGCGGCCAGTATTCTGGCGAAGAGCCTCTTCAGATTGGACGCCGTCTTTCGAACGCGGATCGGAAAACAACTGGATGAAGGCTTAGTGAAGGACTTAGCTGCTGAAGAAGCGTCTCCCATCGTTTTCACCGACTTTGGAAGCGGCGGCCTCGACCTATTGCGGCGCGGACTTTCCCGCAACGAGGTCGTGGTCTTAGACCACCATCAGCCTCTCGGCGCCTCCTTTCCCACGCTCACGCATGTCAACCCCCACCACTTTGGCTTCAATGGCGCGCAAGACATAAGCGCCGCGGGCGTGGTTTACTTCGTCGCCAAGGCAATGACCGCCTCAAATCGTGACTTAGCTTCCTTAGCCGTTGTAGGCGCCCTCGGCGACTCGCAGGACAAGAATCCGCAGAGAGAACTCATCAGTCTCAATCGAACCATTGTCCAGGACGCGGTCGACGCGGGGTGTTTACGCGTCGAAACCGACCTCATTTTTTATGGACGGGAAACCCGGCCCGTCCACAAGGCATTAGCCTACACAACCAACCCCTTCATGCCCGGCCTAAGCGGCGAAGAAGATAACTGCATGGGGTTTCTGGTAAACCTCGGTATCGCCCTCAAGACGGAGGGCCGTTGGCGAGCGATTAACGATCTCAGCACGGACGAAAAACAGACGATCTACTCGGAAATCGCCAAATTTTTATCCGCAAAACGGCTTCCGAACACGGTGACCCAAAGCCTCATCGGCACCGTGTACACCCTGATTCAAGAGGATCGGGGCACACCGTTACGGGACGCCCGAGAATACGCGTCGCTCCTCAATGCATGTGGCCGAATGGATAAGCCGGGGTTAGGCATCTGTCTGGGCGTAGGAAACCGGGAAACGGCCTTGGACGAGGCGTTAGACGCGTTCACAGCATATAAACACGTCTTGGCGGAATACATGGAGTGGATCACCGCCACGCCCAACGTCGTAGAAGAACGCGACAACCTGTACCTTGTAAATGGTCGGGGAAAGATCGACGAAAAAATGCTGGGAACGATAACCACCATCTTGATTTCGAGCCACCTTTTAGCCGCGGACAAACCCCTCATGGCGGTAACAACGGCTGAAAACGATATGGTCAAAGTCTCCGGAAGAGCGACTGCAACAAACATAGAAGCGAAGCTGAATCTCGGCGCTATCTTTCAGGAGGCGTCATCCAAATATGGTGGCGAAGGCGGGGGACATGATGTCGCTGCTGGCGCTCAACTCCCGCAACAGTTTACTGACGAGTTCATCCAGCTTATCGACCAAATGGTCGGCGCGTCCTTAAACAACAAGACGTGACGCCCTTCCCCCTTCGTCTTCCCGTCCTCCATCGATCCCCGATCCAGTCTACTCGGGCGTTCATTCCGTGATCGGCTGAGGCCGTAAACCGACACCCTTGTTACGTTTTCACAATTAGTACGGGACACGGCGCATGACGGCTGACGTTGTTGCTGACGCTTCCCAGAAAGAACCGGCTCACGGCGCCTAACCCCCTGTCTCCGATGACGATGAGGTCGATCGCCTCTTTCTCGGCGAAGTAAATGATTTCCTCCGCTGGGCTGCCAAAGAGGAGGGTGGTGACGGCTTTGATGCCTGCTTCCCTCGTTTTGGCTTCGGTAGTGGCGAGAATTCGTTGGCCATTCTCTTGGAGATGATTCCGCAGATTGATCATAACGGAGGGCCCCGTTATGTCCGAAGAACCACTATAGATGCTCCACGTCATGAAGGACGTTCCATAGGATACGGCTGCAACCGCTTGTACTATATGGATGACGTGGACTTGAGAGGCAAATTTTTTGGCCAACGCGATGGCGCAGTCCAAGGCCTTCAACGAGTACTCCGACCCATCGATCGGAACCAGAATCTTCTCAAACAATCTTCTTCATTGAAGTATTTAGGCAAATCAGGAATTTAAGGCTTTAACACTGCTTTTTTCATAGGTAAATCCTCATAGAAAACGTTATAGATATATAAGACCGAAAAACTTGTAATAGAAACCTGTCGTGAAGGTTGAGACTTTGTTTAGCTTAATCACTCTTGAGGATACGGTTCGAATCCCTCCAGACAAATTTGATAAGGCCCTAGAGATCGTGACTCATGAAGAATTAAGCGTCAAATTCGAAGGGATAGTGAGTAAGGACTTGGGCTTCGTGGTGGCGGTGACCCATATGGAAGTCTCCCCCATTGGCCGCGTAATCCCTGGAGATGGCGCCACCTATCACACCGTCTCCTTCACCCTCCTCTCCTATTATCCCGAAGTGCAAGAAATTGTTGAGGGAGAAGTCGTCGAAGTCGAGGACTTTGGCGCGTTCATCAGAATCGGCCCCATTGACGCCCTCCTCCACATATCCCAAGTGATTGATGACTATGTCTCCTACGATGAGAGGCAGGGGGCCCTCCTGGCAAAGGAGACCGGGAGAATATTGAGACAGGGAGACACCATCCGAGGCCGAATTACTGTGGTCTCCTTAGGTCGCGGGGGGTCTTCAGGCAAAATCGGGATGACGCTGAGGCAGCCCTTCCTCGGACAAATCGCGTGGATTGGCGAAGACGTGGAGACGGCAAGAATCAAGCTTGAGGAGAGACGGAAAGAAGCCCAAGCCAGAGCCACGTAGAAGGGATCTTCCCATGAAAGAGAAGGCGTGTAAAAACTGTCGGTTAATAATTGCGGAACCCCTCTGTCCCGACTGTAAAACCATGAGCGCGTCCGACGACTGGATTGGCGAGGTCATCATCTTTGACGCGAGTAAGTCCGAAGTCGCTAAGGTTATGAGCATCACCAAGCCGGGAAGATACGCCCTCCGAGTTCGGTGAATGACGTTCTTGAAAGACTACCTTCTCGCGGAGAGCGTAAAAACTCGGCTGAAACATCCCCTGGGATCCTTGCTACTGGGTTCGCCCGCACGAACCATGCGTCTCTTAAAGGAAGCAATACGAAGGGAAAAACCGCCTAAAGTCTGCGTCGTCGGAGACTTTACTGCGCTCAACGCCATCGAATACAGCATACCGGTTGACCTCTACGTGGTCGATAACAAGGTTATGAGGCGACCGGTTGAGGCTGTTCCCCTGAGGCGCCTTAAGGTCTTTACGGCCCGCAACCCCCCTGGAACCATAACCTCAGAGGCGTGGGCCCTCATTAACCGCGTCATTGAATATGACTTCCCCGTCCTCCTCGTGGTAGAGGGCGAAGAAGACTTACTGGCCTTACCCGTCATCAAGTTGGCTCCGAACAAGGCCTATGTGGTCTACGGCCAGCCCCACGTAGGCCTCGTGTTAGTGCGGGTAACGGAGGAAAAAAAGAAGGAGATCGATGCCCTACTGGAGAAAATGCGACAGGAAGACCCCAAATCGGGGGCATTGTTAGAAAGCTTAAAGTAAGAGTTCCGATGTCAACTTCGACGTGCTCTCGGTGATCTAACGAATGGAAGTTAAGAAGTCCTCGGAAAAAGATAATCCCCTTCTTAAAAGAAAGGAAGTCAGCTTCTTCATCGACCATCCATCAGCGGGGACCCCCCAGCTTTTCGAGGTGAGAACGGCCCTCGCATCAATGTATGGAGTCAGCGACGACCGCGTCTACGTCTTGAACTTAACGACGCTCACGGGAACCAATCGAACTGTTGGCGAAGCCGAAGTCTATGACCAAGCTGAGACGACCCGTGTGGTGCTGCCAAAACATATCCAGCTTCGAAACGTACAGGGGCGAGGTAGGGGTGGCGAAAAGGAAGCAGCCAAGGACTAATCCCACTCTACAATGGAGGGAACGAAGATGAGTCGATCTCAAAAAAGGACGAAGGAGAAGCCGGTTCACACGTATTACGACGTGAAGGAGGGGAAGCTTATACGGAGGCTGAAGAAGTGTCCCCGCTGTGGCGTCTTCATGGCCTTCCACAAAGAGAACAAGCCCCGATGGTCCTGTGGGAAGTGCTCCTACACCGAATATGTTTCGTCGTGACCGCGCGCTTCCCTGAACCCGTACACTGAGCTCAAAGACGCTTATGTTGACGGAGGCTAGAGAACAAGCAGCATAAACTTCTTTCGCTGGAGCTTCGGTCCCAACCTTCTCTGGAGCCTCGTTTTCAGTCATCTTATCCTGTGTTGACTCGAGTGGAATGCTGGCTTTTCGCTCGTGTATACCCCGACGTATTGAGTACAGAAATTCCGTGGCCAAGCTGGGAGGCTTTACTTAGGCGTCGCTGACGCCAGCGACGTGCGATACCGCGTTACGAACAGAAGTGTGTAGTGACGTGGGCTTAGCTCGTCTTCGGCTTCGCTTTCTTGGCCTTCCTCTTCTTTCGCCCTTTTTCCTCTTTGACGGCCTTGCAATTTATTTGTATTACGTTGTCGGTGATCGTGTTTCCGCGAATTGATTTTCGCCGTCTTTCCCCCTTTTGGGCTGGGTTGAACCCGGGTCCTCTGCTGAGAATGATAGCTTTTCGGGCTCCGCCATGAACGTCCTTTCTGAGAGGGAAGCCATCTTTGTCGCTGCCCCCGGTGATCACAAGTTTTGTGCCTTCTAATCCGGCGATGGATCCCTCGATTGTTTCCCCGATCTTCCTGCCTACGAGGGGCTGCGCTCTCGCGCCCTCCAAGTCGACGGTTTCCGCCCGTCCGTCCTCGGATGAGATGATGAGTTTGAATCGCGCCATTTTCGTGCTCCTCCCTTTTGCTGCGTGTCAACTAATGCTGTGAACAGCCTTTATTAATCTTTTTAGATTCCCCACATGAGATGCGTCTTCCTCTTGATTTGGATAAGTTCCTTTAGGGTTTGGACATCGTCGGAGGACAGTGTACTCACGTACTTTGCGAGGAGCTCCTTTACGTGGTCTTCGGGAACATCAACATACAAGAAATCCCCCTCGTCGAAGTAGTGCCCGAGCACCCCATCTTTCACCGAGATCGCAACCTTCACCCCTTCACCGGCCTCGGGTATTGCTTCTCCCCGGTCCTGTATCTGAGCGATCTCCCCCACGGGTCTTCCCTCAACCGAGATGAGGACGTGCTTCGGTTGAATCTTCCCCGATAACACTTCCACGCCGAATACGGCGGGTTTACTCTTTCGGAATACGAGGCCGGGAAGCACTCTGATCTTTCCCGGATAAACGAGGGCCTCCATATCCCGCCTCGCCTGAGCCTTTCGCTCTTCCTCAGCCCACGCATTGTACTCCTCGATAAGCCGGTACACGACCTTGTTCTGAAACACCGGGACATCTTGGGCGCGGGCTTCTGCTTCAGCGTCTGGGAGAATCTTGACGTTAAAGGCTAATACTACCCCCTGCAGCCTCGCGACCCGGTTAATCATAGCGGCTTCTATGATTTCGCGTCGGGAAACGTCTCCTACATCGGCAAATCTGACGGGAACCCCGTGGTTCTCTAACTCGCCCACGATGGCTTCCAACGAGCCGAGGGTATCGGTCTTTAAGATCACGCCCACTTGATCGTTGACGATCCGGAGGCTATTCACTTCCTCGGAGACTGATCTGACAACCTCTTCGAGGGCTTCATCTTCCCCGACAGCGTAGAGGGGCGCTCCGGAAACCGCGTCGTCAATGTTGGGTGCGGATATCTTCACTCCCGCGGCTGCGGAGACCGCTTCCACGGGGGAAAACTTGTCGCGGGGATCCCGCATCTCGTCCAAGGGTTTAGGTAGAAGGATAGCCCGAACCCTCGTCACTATCGGGCTCTCTTTTCCTCCAAGTACGATGAGGTCCCCCTTGTTGAGCACGCCGTCATAGATAATGGCGTCGAGGGTTGTCCCAAGCCCGCCTTCTTTTTTCACTTCGAGAATGGTTCCTTTAGCGGGGCCTTCACTCGTCACCAGTTTCTCTTCCATGAATTGCTGGGTTAGCCCGATGAGAATGGCTAGTAGTTCAGGGACGCCTTCCCCTGTTTTCGCGCTGACCGGAGCGATGGCTATGGTCTGAGTGAAATTGGCGACTCTATCAAAGCGTTCCGCTTTAAAGCCAAGCCTTGAAAACGTGCCCATGAGCCGGTAGAGTTGTTCGTTTAACTCTCGCTGAACCGCCATGTCTTGGTTCTTGAAGGACTCAATGAAGGTCACACTTGGCTGCTCAACCCATCCGGGTATTCGATCGATCTTGTTAGCCGCAACCAAGAAGGGTGTTTTACGGTTTCGTAGGATGGAGAGGCTTTCATAGGTTTGAGGCTCAAAGCCCCTCATGACGTCCACGACGAGGATGGCGAGGTCAGCCACTGAGCCGCCTCTCCGCCTCAGATTCATGAAGATGCTGTGTCCTGGCGTATCTATGACAAGGAGGCCTTTTACTTTAATTTTTTCGTCCATGCCTTTATAGAGCGGTCCGCAAATTTCTTTCAGGGTCTCGATGGGGAAGAAGCTAGCGCCGATGTGTTGTGTCATGGAGCCTACTTCCCTCGAGGAGACTGCGGAGCCCCGAATCTTATCGAGGAGCGTGGTTTTTCCTGAATCAACATGGCCTAACACGCAAATAATTGGTTGACGAAGCCTCGTTTGCCTTGGCAATGGCATCAAACAACCCTTGTTTCTGCTTTAGCCTCACGACGAAGTGGGTTATTAATGTTTTATCTTTCTGCGTTAAACCTTGACGTTGCTCTTCGAGGCCTCTCTACCCGCCTACAAGAATCGAACTAGTCGCCGACCCTATGAGCTTTCACTTTATCAATGATTATGGGCATTGTTTTATCAAGGCCTAAATGGACTGAAACGTCTTCTACGAGGCCTCGCTCTCTATAATATCTGATCAAAGGCTCGGATCGCTCTCGATCGAGCCTTAATCTGGTCTTGATGACCTCTACTCTGTCATCCTTCCGCTGGATCAGCTTTCCCCCACATTTGTCGCATGTCCCCGGCGTCTTCGGAGGCATTGAAGGCATATCGTATTGAATCCCTTCCACGGTTTCATAGATGTCAGCAATATTGTAGATGTCCCCGCATTTCTCGCATATTCTTCTGGCAGAAAGCTTCTTAATCAGAATGGTTTCATGGATCTTTAGGTTTATGACGACGTCTATGTCCACCGCCTCGTCTAGAGACTTGGCCTGGGGCATGGTTCGGGGATACCCATCCAGGATGAATCCTTTCTGACAGTCGGGTTTGCTCATCCTTTCCTTTAGAACGCGAATCGTTACCTCGTCTGGAACAAGCGCACCCTTCTGCAAATATTCGTTAACGGTCTTGCCTAGGTCGGTGTTCTGCTTTATGGCTTCTCGAAAGATCTGACCCGTCGAAATGTGAGGTATGTCCAACAGCCATGAGACGTAGGAGGAATATGTTCCCTTACCTGAGCCTGGAGGACCCAGAAAGATGATCTTCGTTTTCAAATCGCCTGCCCGAATCGTGGTGGTTGGAAGAATTAATCAAGGGGAAGTAGCGGGTTTCGATCTGTGGGCCTAACCCTCCGCTATGACAGGTTACCGTTGTAAGTAGTGTTCGGTCCACTTTAGTTTTCTGGGGTCTTTCTTGAAGATTAACATCGCCTTTCGACACTTACTGGAGCAGAACCAGTAGATGGTTCCATCGTTTTTGACGTGCATCATTCCCCGGCCTTGTGGAAAGGCTATTCCACAGAAGGAACACTCGTATGTCCTCGGCAATTCGGTCACTCCTTTCGTGGGGTGGATGTGTCTCCTAGCGTCTACTCGCTTCTCTCTCGGTCTCCCGTAGCATTAAGACGTCGCCGGATCTGACTGAGCCCTTCACATTACGGGTGATGATCCGCCCCTTATCTCTCCCTTCGAGCACCCTAACACGGACCAGATTGACTTCTCCCGTAACCCCGGTTTTATTCATGACCTGAATTACTTCCGCTGGTATCAACTCTTCCCTTGCGCTCACTTTTCAGATTTATCCCCCTTTCTTCAGCGAATCGAGCTTGGCGCAAATTTCTTTCACCAGCTCTGAAGCGTTTCCAGGGTCCACGATACACGCTGAGGCCGCACCTACGTCTAGGCCGGTTGCCTCACCTAACCGATATCTGCTTGGGACGAAGATGAAGGGAATCTGTCTTTCCTCACACAACACGGGGAGGTGGGCCACGACTTCTGGGGGTTCAACGTCCTCTGCAATATAGACAAGGGTTGCTACACTTCTCTCCACTGCCTTCGTGGCTTCATTGGTTCCTCGACTGATCTTCCCTGTGTCCCTCGCCACTTGGAGGGCTTCATAGGCCACATCCGAGAGTTCCCTAGGAATCTCGATTTTAACGTAAAACGGTTTGGACATTTTGCCTCATCTACAATTCTGTTTCATCTGGCAAAGTATGTGTTCATTTGCGGGTTTTTATGAAACTCTTTTGTGCTATAATATCTTTTCGGTTCAGACATGTCTCCCTACCCCTTTTTCATGACGAAAACGCGTGAAAATGAGTGAAAACGCCCGTTTTCTGTACGTTGACAACGACGCAGAAAAACGTAGTGCTACGCCAAACACAGCTAGAACCTGAAGCCGCATAACAGGTAAATCATTAATGACCCAGCTGTTAAATCCGCAGACGTTCCTGGATTCAGTTGTCCCCCTCCCGCCTGAAGCTTCTCATCAAATTCGCGTACCGCCCTCGTCCCCTCATCGGTTCTGAGCCCCCCCATCTTCAAGATCCGATCCGCCGTCTCCGCAATCCACGCCGTCTTTTTTAACCCTATTTTAACGGCTTTCTCAATTTCAGGGGTTTCCTGCACACCAATTTTCCGTGCGATGAAGGTGTCGGGGTGCCTTGACATGATCGTCAGAAACGTGTGAACTACGGCGATGTTGGGGTCCCCTGTTTCCCGAAACACCGTTCTAATCGTGGGATAGCCTGTCTCAAAACAGATCTCCATTCCCGAAGCCCATTCTTTAGAGATATTATCCCACGACGCTGATGCCTCCATCACGTCGTACAGCGTAAATTGTTTCTCATCGAGGATTTTTTTTGCGCCTCGCTCCTTAAGATCGGGGAAATCGCCGCCGCCCAACCTGCCCAGGGCCGCTGAACTTGCTGAGAGAATAGCGTCGTAGGCGTCTGCCGCGTCTTGAGCCGTCGTCTCGGTCATCACGCGTTTAACCTGTGCCCTCAATCGTTCACCCTCTATTCGCCCACTTGTGGCATGGGTCAAGCCAGCAGCAGCCGCTAACGGCGTGAAGAGAAGGCTTATTCCGAGGTGGGTGTTCCCCCCTCGGTGCCATCGCTTCACGTCGAACACGGCGTCCTTAACGAGTCTTCCGACTCCAATCTGTTCAATGTCGAGTTTTCCCAAGCCAACTTTGATGCCTTGAAGCGCTGCTCTTCTCATGGTCGGGCCTAACGCTATGGCGCCCGCTATGAAGTGCTCAAACCTGGTATCGGGGAAGTCGACGGTTCGATGAACGTTGCCCGGTTTTGGCCACCCACATACTTCTATGGCTGCCGCGAGCTGGGCGCATCGCATGACGTCGTCGGCTACGCTATGGTCTTTCGCTTTCACGTTACTTCGTCCTTCTCATATGCTGGAAACAGGGCTTCATCTTGTATGTAACTTTTCCCTATTCTAAGTGCCAGCTCAGCCTTTTCCAATTCTTTTCCCACGTACGAAGCGTGGTTTAGGGTTGAAATGAGCCTCATGTTGATGATGGTTGAACAGACGTCTTCGGCTTTTTCTCCCCTGATGATCGTGGGCCTGCTACCGGCGAGGTGGTGAATGGCGACCAATTTCTTCTCCTTTCGGTCAATGAGGATTCTAAAACACCCTTTCGGATCCAGGTCTTCCCCCTCCGCCGCCGCTTCAATGATCCGAGCGTTTCTCTCCCACGTCTTTTCGTAGGATTCATCCTTCAATCGTTTGTCCTTCAACAGGAGTAGGTCAACGCCTAAATCCTTGGGCGTTGAGTTCCTCGTCTCTGCCAAGAACATCATTTTCGCGGCAGTAGCCAGCTCTCTAACGCTCCCCGTTGTTTTGACGCTCCCTTCGGTAGTAAGCAGGATGCTTACCTTCAACTCGGAAGCCATGCCCGCGAGAAGAGCATTCACCCCCACCGAATCGGCATCAGTTAACTCAGTCACATTCCCGGAGCCGAAGAGGAGGGGAATTGTCGGATTCCGCTTCGAGAACTCGTGGTACGCAACCAGGCACTCCATAATCCCTGGCGTGTTAAGGGGGTGCACGATGAGGTCTCCCACGACCTTCTTCATTCCTAGGTGAACGGCTTGCCGTATGTTCTCTTCGAGGGCCGCCACCTTCATCGAGGCCTTTGTGGGAACGTAAGCTCGACGCTGGTTTGTCGACGTAACCACAACCGGGATATCAGAGGCGAAGGCAGCCACCTCCTCCGCGTTTCCCCAATCAACACTCAGCACCATGTCTGCCCCCGCGCTGACCCCGGCCCGGGCTTCGTCAACGTCATACGTGTCGATGGCGACGGGGAGGCTGAAGGAATCTTTGACGACCCTAACGGCTCTCGCAGCGTCTTTCGGAAGGGACTCTCCTGCCACCATTCCTATGTCTATGATGTCAGCTCCCGACGCCACATAGTACTCAGCCTTCGCCAAGACTTCGCTGTCTGTTAGGGTGGGTGCATCCAGTAGCTCAGCCATCACTCTCAGCGGAAAGCCGCGTCCCACCCCCACATTCCCCACAGCCAAGCTGCCTTCGCGCTTCAACAAGGCTTCTCTTTTCTCTCGACTGATTCTCAATTCGTCGAACACACGGTGACGCTGATGCGCCTTCAATACTTCGTCCGCCGCCAAGGTGCTTGACAACGTCACGTGGCCCAGCCGACTCAACACCAGCGGTAAGTCGGCGCCATATTTAGGTCCCTTGAACGTGGGGATTCCAACCGCCTTCTCCACAATCGAAACGTCTCCTCGAACCAAGCCGGGAACTAAGATCAGATGAAACCCCTTGAGGCTCCTACCTCGCAGTTCGGTTTTGATGGTGGAGGGGGATAGTAATGCCGCGACAGAGGTTGGTAGAGCGAGCACTTGGGCTTCAACTGGCCCCTCCTCCACGTATTTCGCAATAGTGTCTTTAGCTAACTGCCCTGTAACAATAAGCACTCTCAATGTTCTCTCCCCTCAATGGGAGCGGTACCGCGTTCTTTAACTCCCTTGACGCATTGGGGAATAAATACTATAAGCTTAAATTAGTTTGTTGGTTCTGAAAGGCACAATTCAACGGTGAAAAAAATGAGTTTTCCCCCTCACCTCTTAAGTCAGATGATTGACCTGCAGGAGACTCCCCCAAAGAGACGCCTCAAGTTGACGCGGGTGGGCGTGAAGAACCTGATCATTGAACTCAAGGTTCGGGGTGAAAACGGGACGTTTTCCCTCCTGCCAACCGTTGACCTATACGTTGACCTCCCCAGTACTAAGCGCGGCGTCCACCTCTCACGGGATCCCGAAGCCATTTACGAGGTTCTCGAAAAGAGAGCTGACGCCGAGTTCTCCTCCATGGAAGATTTCTGTGAAACCATTGCCCGAGACCTCCTCGTAAAACACGATTACGCATCGCAAGCAGAGGTCAGTCTTCAAAGCACGTATATGACTTCACGGAGCGCCCCCGGGCAAACCATCGTCACTCGGGAGCCCTGCGATATCTTAGGCATGGCCACCGCCACTCGAGGCGATAGGGGAAATATCCGCGTCAATAGAGCCGTGGGCGTGAAGGTTGTTGGCTTTACCGCGTGTCCTTGTACTCAAACCCTGTTGAAGACCTTGGCTGAGGACCGACTGACGAAACGAGGTTACCGGGAGGAGGCGGTGCGCGAGATTCTGGAGGCGGTTCCCTGCGCCACTCATACCCAGCGGGCCACGGGCTTCGTCTTGTTGCGGGTTCCGGAGGACCGCTACGTTAACGTCGAGGATTTAGTTACCGTCGTCGAGAAATCCATGAGCGGCCAAACATACGCCATTTTGAAGCGGCCCGCTGAGGCGTCGGTGGTTGAACTGGGCAATCGACGGGCGATGTTTACGGAGGACGTTATCCGAGAAGTCTTGTTTGCCTTGACGCAGAAGTATCGTGACCTTCCCGACAGTGTTGGCGTCTTCGTCCAAATTTTCAGCAACGAAAGCGTCCATAAACACGACATCATCGCTGAGAGAACTACGACCCTCGGGGAGATGCGTGAGGAGATCGACGCCACCATTCGCGGTTAAAGCACCGTCAGAACCTGGTCAGGCGTAATCTTCTGGTACCCTCTCACGACCTCACCTCTTCGGGTGACATCGTAGAGGGGGATGGTCGTTCTCGTCGCCAGCCACTCGAGGAGGGCTTTTCCCACCTCTAGCTTCCTCCGCTTCACGGCAATCGACGTAAGCTTCGTCTTGGAGAACTTCCCGACTTCCTGCCCAAAATCCATGCCCGCCAGAACTATGAGCTTGGCACCCATCTCGACGGCGAGGAAGACTGCCCTGTCCCCGTCGGTAAAGCCCCCAAAATTATACACGTGGAGTCTGCCCCTCACCTGCGTCGTCCCAATCGCATGCACGAGCTGTGGGACAATTCTTTCAAGCTGTGGTATGTTGTCGCCGTGCCCGTGAACGACCAGAAGCGCTCCCAACCGGTCTGCGTGAAGGAGGTCATCGATTTTTCCATCCAGATCCGTGACCACGATCCGTGGAACCGCCTTGGAGACGTGAAGGACCGCCGTCGTGGCTCCGTCAGCGGCCACAAGGACGAAGGCGCCGAGGACCCCAACCGCCATAAGTTCCTTCAAATCGTCCTCGAGCGAGGGGCCAGCTCCTAAAATCAGGACAGGCTGATTGTGAACCAACGTTCTCAATCCGTCGAGAGGAACAGCGGTTTCTCCGAGTAACCGGCTTAAAACGTCTGCGGCCCGCTGGTCTTCACGCCGACTATAGCCAAAAATGTTAACGATTCGATTATACCATGCATCCCAATCCTTAAACTTCAAAGCTCGCCACCGAAGACTGGTGTTTTCACGAAGAAATCAAACCCTTGAATATCATGCAACGAAGGCCTTAACCCTTTTCTTTACATCCGTTGGGCAACGCGCATTTCATGCGCCACTTTTTTATTAGGCTCCCAAGTCGTTGTTTCTCGTGCGCTCTTTCCAGATCAAGCGATGTTTGACTGTATCTTCTCCCTTCTATGGAGGTTAATCGCCAAAGACTCGGAAGAGGCCTTCACTCCCCTCTATCTCCTTAGTCCCGAAGAACCCAGCCTTTGTCGAGATAAATGGTCTGATTTACCTTTGAGATCTGCAGCTTTTGCTGAAACGCCGTGTTTCCGATTTGCGCTCCAGCTTGGTATACTTGGGTTTCAACGGGGACTTCCTCTGGGCTCGGGCTCTCTTTCAAGGCCTCAAAGAGCACTCTGCCGTCGACAGCCTCTGGGGGAGCAAGGTCTAACAGGTGTAACATCGTCGGAAGGATATCTATGTTTCCCGAGGGAACTGGATTGTTAACTCCTCGTTTGAAGTGGGGCCCCGTCGCCACTAGCACGTTCTGAATCTCATAGGGGCTAATTGAACCATGGTTTCCACACCCCACGGCAACGCTGTCCCTGACAAACGCGCCCCCTCCCCCAAGGCCATAGGGGTTCTGAGCGCTTCCCCACGCGAAGGACATGAGAATGTCGGGTGAACGGAGGTTCTGGCTTCGAATGAGCGACAAGGGAAACGAGGGGGGAATCGGACCGGTGGACGAGGAGGTAAATAGTGGTCCACACCACGGCTGGGTACTGAGGAACTTGGTGATAGCCGTTACCTTGGCGTCGTTATGGTCGTGAACATAAATCAGCACGCACCCGCCAGCGCCCGTCACAAGGACGTCCGTTGATTCTGTGGCCTCTTTTAAGCCTGCTTGAACCAGTTGCTCAGCTACATCCACTGTCTGCGTTACCGTCGATAGTCCATGATCCGAGGCGACGAGGATATCCGTTGCGCTAGCGAATTCAGCGTCCTCTACGTAGTCCAGAATCCGGCCCAACTCTGCATCCGCCTGGCTTATGGCCTCGCGAGCTTGAAGCGAGGAGACGCCTGTTTTGTGCTCCGTACTGTCTGGCTCTGAAAACCAGAGGGATGCGACCGTCGGATGGTATTCGGGTATGACGTAGTCTATCAAGAGTGTGGTGGCACGGTGTATCTGATCCGTATTAGGGACGCTTTTTGCCGGCCATCTTCCGAAGCGAGACTCCAGCGTCTCGGCTTCTGACGCTGGAATGGTGAATTCAGGATGAACTATGAGACCGCTGGTTTCACAGGCCTTGTGGTTGTTCAGGTACGTGTTTCCACTACTTCCTACATTAATGCTGGCCATCCTCTTCCGTGTCGGTCCCACGATTTCGCCCAGGCTCTTTCGCTGTAATGCTTTCCCCTTTGTGACGTCGTCCAGAAAGGCGATGCTGTGACGGCTTCCGGTGTCTATCTCCAAGGGGACTCCATCATGGTGTATATAGAATTGGTTCCCCACTACCCCGTGGCCACCCGGATAACACCCTGTAACGAAGCTTGCGACATTAACACGTGTATCCGTGGGAAACGTGGCGTGGTGATGTAGAAAACGGACGCCTCGCTGGATTACGCGACAAACGTTGGGGGTGGTCTCCTTCGTTATTTGGTCGGGGCGTAATCCGTCGAAAATAATGAATACAATCATACCTTCCCGGCCTCATGCTCTCTGAAGCACACCCGATGACAAGCTGCCTGGTCTGCCGTCAAAGGACTTCGGACGGTTGAAGGCCGCTTCCCTCCCGTTTCCAGCGGTCAATCCGTGCCATCAGTTCGTCCACGGTTGCTACGTATTCGCTGTTAGGCGCAACCCGCTTAATCAGCCGTTGGTAGTGTTCAACGAGTTCGATCAACCTTCCCGTCTCACCTTCCCTGCCCGCGGCAAGGAATTCCCTGATCCGCGTGGCATGAATCACTGCTTCTATCACCGCGAAGCCTCCTCTACAGTACGGTCTAAACCGCGAAGGACCGATGTTCCCGTGAACCACTCGGCCAACAATCATCCCGCGCTTTCCCACGTCCTTTGCCTCCACGACGGCGACTTCTAGCAACGCGTCGACTTCCTTCAGCCGTGGAGCCTCCACCACCGTCGCCTTCTCAAACAAATTGTTGATGGCGTTGCTTCCCGTGCCCTCGTCTTTGAAGGCCGTTTGATAGAAGGTAGTCGGATCCGCAACGAAGTTCACCACGGCACACCCCTTATTTTTCATGTTTTTATAGGTCTGAGTCCGTTTAAAAGGGCTCATGATTACGTGCTTCATGTCCTCCGACCGTATTCCCATCGGCGCCGCATTAGGTCTTCCTTCGTGGGAATACGTTGAAACGATGGCTTCAAAAATCATGCCTTTTCTAAACCCCAGCTTCTCCAAGTTACCCACACCCATCTGCCCCTACTCCCTCACGCCACCCTTTAGCAGCCAAACGATAAACCCGTAAAACGAAAAAGCGGGATTGAACAACTGTTACTGACCCGCCCAACACGCCCGCTTCTTTGGTTACGGTCTGAGGGCCGCTGTGGGGATTTGAACCCCACCTCCTGGCTCCATTGGCCCGAAGCTTCGCGGGGAAGCCTTCGTCAGGCCAGTACGCTGCCAGATTCCGCGGACGGCTGTCGCCGTCCTCTACGTTACAGCGGCCACACATCCTTCAAAAACCACATCAATCTTATAATGTTTCTTGTCTAAGACGGGTGTGCGAGGAGGGTGATCCTGACTTCACGCGTTTCTCAACAGCTCGTTAAAGCTTACGTCTGAGACTTCATCTACGGCTTCTCTTCACGACCCTTTATGAGTCACACGCGTAAGTCTCACCATTTCACCCTTGATGACTGGAACGCGTGGCTTTTCTTTCTCGAAGCTCCAAGCACTGAGAATCCTATACCGTACCTAGTTCACCCGGTAACTTCTTGACATAGGGGGAGAAGCATCGTCAAATAGTGGTGTGACGCGGTGCTTTGAGGTTGTAGGGAAAAAGAATTTATCCAAGAAGCCTGATTTAGGAGACGTGGTTGAAGCGAAAAAGTCGGATGCGACGTTCATCTCCGTCTTATATGGAGCAAGATTGCCGGGGTGGCTGAGCGGTTAAGGCGGCCGGCTGCAGACCGGCTCCACACCGGTTCAAATCCGGTCCCCGGCTCCATTTTCTGCATTCCGGTAGATTTCCTTAACGTGTGGTTTGAGTGACCTTTAGCATAAGACGTTCTATCCACTTTGTGGGCTTGCCAACGACATGTTATGCCTTCCAACGAATGAGCAGATAGAACAGAACGATTCCGACGACGGCGATTGATCCCCCAAAGTAAAAGACCGCATATATGTCGAAGAGATCCTTAATCAGCCCCGAAGTCAGTGGACCGATAATCATGCCTACACTAAAGCCGACGTTGACGGTGCTCATTACTGATGCCATACCGTGTTTTCTCCCAATTTTTGCGGCCATGGCTGTGGTCGCGGGCATTAAAACCGCCCAAGAGCCCCCGATAAGTAGGCCCACTGCCAACAGTTCAACGAAATTACGGGAAAAGGGGACTAATAGTAGAAAAAACGCACTTCCTGCCCCGCTTACGAGGATTAACTTCACCGCATCATATCGATCTGCGAGGGCTCCAAACGGCCCTTGGAGCAGGGACATCACTAAGATCCGTGACGAGAGCAGGATGCCGACTTCCGTCGGTGATATCCCCAGCGAATCTGCGAGCAACGGAAAGAATGAAAAGAGGTTTCCTGTCCCAATGGCGTTAATCGCCCGGTACAATACGAGACTTCTAATCGTTTTATCGCGAAGAATGGTCCTATACGATATTTCTGGCCTTTCAACACGACTATTAGTATATTCAGGTAACGCCGTTAATACTAAGATGCATGACACTAAAGCTAAACCCCCCATCACGTAGAAGGGGACATCAATTCCATACGCCTCCATGAGATATCCGCCAATTAAGGGGCCACACCCCCAGCCCATAGTCCGAGCGACGTTAATGATCCCAGTGTAGGTTCCTTCCTTGCCTTTCGGCGTAATATCGCCGACGTACGCCATAGAGATGGGCAAGACCATGCCTGCGCCGAATCCTTGTAAAAACCGCCCGATAAACAGATGAATGGCTTCACTGGACAGGACGTAGCCGATTGACGCCAATCCAAAGAAGACCATGCCCAGCGCGAGAAAGAGCTTTCTCCGCCCCCATGCATCGGACAGTCTGCCCACTACGGGCATTATGATGGATCGTGAAACATTAAATCCGGCGAAGATGGCTCCCAGCCACGTCCCCGTAGCCCCCAAGGTATCCGCATAATCTGCCATTAATGGACTAATTATTCCCAGTCCCAGCATAGCCACAAACATGGAAACTGATAAGACGCCAAAGGCTCGTTTTAGGCCAATATTGCTTCCTTGCATCGATTCCACCACATCTAGGGCCGCCTCTGATGCCTGACTTGGAACGCCACGGGTTTCCTCTATTCTTCACCTACTCAGAGACAGGGAGATGACAGGGCGCTCATTCTTGGCTGGTGCCCTCATCTGCCCTCTAGATGGGTCTCTGTTAGGGTAAGGGTAGTCCTACGTCTTGGAGGTACTTGGTCACCGTCCGCTTGTTGCTGAGGAACTCTTCTCGTGGCCGCTGATTGATGATGTCATAGCACTTTTGCTCAGAGGCGAGAAAGGCTTCGGGGTCTTGGTAGAGCAGTATTCGCCTGTCTCTGTGCTCGATCCGCGTCTTCCCCACCAGCTTTTCTCTCCTAATCCTCCACGTCACCTCATAGAGGTCAGGCAGCTTGAGGCCCGCCTCCAGGGTGGCGTCAGAGACCTCGGCTGCCCACGACACCGTGGTCGGCGGCGGCGTCTCCCCGAGGTGGATGTTGTGTCCGAGAGCCGTACTCCGCATACAGGCGAGGGCGGTCTCGATAAGGTGTTCCTCCGAGCAGAGGTCTTCGCCCCCATTCTGCGGCCATCCCCCTCCATACGTGATGATGTTGGTATGGCGTCGGAGGGCAAGTTGAACCACCAAGCTCCTCAGCAACGTCTCATCTTCCTCCGCAGCTACCTTAGCGGGGACCCCCTCTCTCGACCGCGCACCCCGCAAGACGCCGACGTAGCCCGAATACTGAATCTGATCCCGATACACTAACCACGCCGTCAGGTTACGGGACACCGACTCGATCATCGCGCCCTGAGCGTCGCCGCAGAATCCGCCCACCAGCGCCCCCGCGCCACCGTTGACGCGGTAGCATCCATAGTTCTCGTGGACGATCGCCGCGCTGATGAGGTCCGTCTCGACCTTGAGGTCGGGGAGAACGGAGAGGAGGAGGCCGTCGCTCCGCCGTAACCCTCGTGCAGGATCGATGGGCGCGATCAAGGCGGCGGCGCTGGTCAAGATGGGGTAGTAGCAGACGGCTAATCCCGGCCGTCCCGCGAGCTGCACTCCTGCCCGGACCTGTTCCACCGCCCTCCGCGCAGCATAGACCACTTTGGGGGTTCCATGGACTTCCCGCCCATCAATCATCACGAAGTTAAAGCCCTCGATGCTGCCGACCCGGGGGATCCGCGTCAGCTCCCGCACGATGAGGGGGAGGGGTAGGAGGTCTTCTGACCAGGGGCTGTGCCCCCCTGTGTTTATGTGGGTTGGCTGGCGATCACCGATCGCGCGCTTGCGGATGATGTGCGTGTCTCGTCCCTCGCCAAGTATCAGCCTGTTCGGCGCCTGCCTCGCGGCTTCCCTTACCTCAGCCTCCGTGAACTGGATGACGCGGTTGGTTGAGGTGCAGTACACGCCCATCTCGGAGAGGAAGTCGACGGCGGCGTCGAAGAGCGCGTCCAAATACGCCTCGTCAACCTCGTAGAACCTTGTTGGGAGCGGACGTTGGAGGTGATGTCGCTTGGTGAGTTCCTGCATCTTCTGGAAGAGTCCCATGTTCCACTCCATTTCCTTCGTCCTCGGACCGGTATACGCTCGCTCAGCTACGTCCAGGAGGCTAATCATGCCTGTGTCCTCCTGGCACTTGGGTTAGGGTGAGTGGTTTAAGGTGGGTAGACGGTTGATTCGTATCCCGCACAATCCCATGGTCCCGCAGATGCACCACGGCGTTCTTCCATCGGAAGGCGTCCACAGGTCGCTTACCCCGTCGCGCCACGGCGTCGATACGGGGTTTTAGGGAGGTTATCTCGTGTGTACTCATCGTAACCAGCATCCCGTTGTCTTTGAATCGAATGCAAGCAGTATACTCCTTGACCGTATTTAAAGGGATAACCTTCTCGCTTAATTTCCACAATGAATCACGTGTTTTACCTCCGGCCATGCCTAACTCCCCGTTTCCGCTCTCTGTACTCCGTTTTTTAGACGGCTTCCTTCCTGAACTCTTATTAACCAGAGCTTTGAACAATTCAGTGAGGGATTATGTCATGAAAGGCGCGGAAATAGAGGCGAAAATACTGAAAGCTGAGGGAATCGAGTTCATCACCCTCTACCCCGACGTCGAATTAATCAACACCGCAGCGCGAGAAGGAATCCGAACCATCATGCCCCGAAAGGAACGGGTCGCCGCTGATATCGCCAACGGCGTCAGTCGCGTGTCCAATGGGCGCAAGATCGGCGTGTGTGCCATGCAGCCGGGAGCGGGCATTCAGAACGCGTACGCCGGCGTGGCGCAGGCCTGGGCCGACTCATCGCCCATCCTAGTGCTGCCTGATGTGACGCCCAGGCGCCTACTCCGGACCTTCCCCTGCTACAACGCCTACGACAGCTACCGGAACATCGCCAAGTGGGCGGACACCATTCTGTTTGCCGACCAGATCCCCGACATGCTGCGGCGGGCGTTCACCGTTCTGAGAAGTGGGCGGCCGGGCCCCGTCGTCCTAGAGGTGCCGGAAGACGTGGCCCGAGAAAACCTCGATGACTTCCAGGTCCGCTATCAACCGGTGAAGGGGTGGAAGTCCGCTGCTGACGCACGGGACGTGGAGGTCGCTGTCAGAGCCCTGCGAGCCGCCAAGACCCCCATCATCTACGCGGGACAGGGGGTGCTCTATGCCGAGGCGTGGGACGAGCTGACGGAACTCAGTGAACTTCTCCAAATACCCGTGTTGACCACCATGACGGGGAAGAGCGCGTTCCCCGAAAATCACCCCTTGGCCCTCGGCGTCGCTGCGCATGTCTGTACCCCTGCGGCGAAGCACTTTCTGGCGAAAGCGGACCTCGTCTTCGCGGTAGGCGCGGGTTTGTCGAGGCACTGGATGCAGGCTCCCATCCCGTCAGGCAAGACCATTCTTCAGTTGACCAACTGCGAATACGATATCGGCAAGGGCTACCCGGTCGACCACGCGGTCCTGGGCGACGCCAAGCTGGTGCTCCGACAGATGATCGATGCCGTCCACGAGGGCCCACGTACGGGGGTGAAGGAGGCGTTGGTCGAGGAGGTTGCGGGGAAGAAGCGGGAGTGGCTGGATGAGTGGACGCCGCTGCTCACCTCAGGCGAGGTTCCCATCAACCCCCTGCGGGTCATCTGGGACCTGATGCAGACCGTGGACCGGGAGAACACCATCGTGACGGCGGAGTCTGGAAAGCCGAGGGATCATGGGTCAACGACCTACGAGGTTGTCACGCCCCGCGGCTACCTGGGCTTCGGGCATACGACGACTTTGGGCTTTACCCTCGGCTGCGCCATGGGCGCTAAACTCGCGAAACCGGAGAAGCTGGTGGTCAACATCATGGGGGACGGCGCGTTCGGAATGGTCGGCATGGATGTTGAGACCGCGGTGCGGGAGAAGATCCCGATCTTAACCATCATCCTCAACAACGCCACGCTCTCCACCATCGGCGGCTTCCCCGACGCGCACAAGCTCTACGCTATGGGCGCCATGTCGGGGAACTACGCGGGCGTCGCCGAAGCTCTGGGCGCGTACGGTCAGCGGGTGGAGAAGCCAGATGAGGTTATCCCCGCAATTAAGCGGGCGGTGAAGTCGGTGCATTCGGGGCGAAGCGCGCTCATCGAATGCATCACCAAGCTTGAGACCAAGGTATCTCGCTAGGTCTTCGAAGCTGCATCCTTTCCCCCTTTTTTATTCTATCGCCCCTCAACATCAGAGGAATCAGAAGACCCTTACCCAACAGGCCCCGGCCTCTTCAAACGCGGGTTCCGAGGCGCGTGTGGAAGAAGACCCTCGCGCATTTTAGGCGAATAGCGGCGTCATGAACTGGATGCTCTTCAATTTTGACAATGTGAGCGACAAGGCGTCAACGCATATACGTGTCCACGTCAATCCCCAGTTTGGTGCAGACTCCTACGATGTCCTGCCACGACTTCTCGTCCAAGGGGATTCCCTCCCGCTTCCGCGTCTCCATCGTTCTGTGCTCTCGTTCTCCGGGGAGGAGGACTTCGTCGAATCCCGGCATCACAGGAGACGCCTTGACGTCGGCGATCAAGCGGTCCACTTCCTCTTTGAATTCGGTGACGGGTACGAAGGCGCTGATGTTGATGGCGGTCAGGAGCGCGCCTTGCCCCTTCGCCCGCGACCCCGTTCCCGTCAGATTCAACGCGCCGCCTAAGATGTCGATGACGAGGTTGATCCCGTAGCCCTTGTACGTGCCAAAGGGCAGTAACGAGCCGCCGGTTCTCCAGAATTCGTCGAACTCTTCCAACGATAAGTCGTAGCCTTTAACCGGCTTGCCCTTTCTATCGATGAGCCATCCTTCCGGAATGGGTTGTCCCTCAAGGAGGCACGTCTTCACGTGGCCCTGCGCCACCATGGTCGTCGCGAAGTCCAGGACGATGGGGGACTCCTTTCCCGCCGGGATGGCCACGCTCATGGGATTCGTCCCGCCGACGGGCGCGGTTCCTCCCCACGGAACACAGACCGGGCCTTCCCGCGCCACAACCATTCCTATCATATCCTGCGCAACCGCAATCATCGGATAGTAGAAGAGGTTGACAATCCACTCCCCATTGACCACACTACAGGCGGCGATGCCTTGGCTTCTCGCCTTCGCTACCGCGATATCCATGGCTTTTTTGGCGGAAACGGGCCCATACGCGTGGTCCGCGTCTAAGATGGCCGTGGCCGGCGTTTCCTTCACAATCCTCATTTCGGCCTTCGCCTTCCTTTGAGTGAAGGTTGGAAGCGCCCGAACGCCATGGGAATCAATTCCTCGGAGGCTGCCGGTGACCAAGACGTCCACGATGATTTCTGCCTCTTCCTCAGATGTCCCCGACGCCTTCAGCATTTCCAATCCCAGTGCTCTCCACTTCTCTTCAGGATACGTTGGCATTCACTTCCACCTCTCAACCCTCTCACTACCTCCTTCGTAACAGCTCGTAAAAAGCCTTTTGTGAACAATTACGATGATACTCAGGACGAAAACCAGCCATCTGATGACCGAAGACGCCGCGGATAAACTGGCTCGCTGTTACGAACCTTGCGGGCGGACCACAGGTAGTAGAACACAAGGCATAAAAGTAGCAATTCAAATCTGGGATTCCAAAGAAACGTATCCTATTCCCTCGTGCCAAAGGGTCTTGGTTGGTGACGCAATCCCGTGTCCAACGAAATAAAATCAAAAGTTCGATCTCAGTTCGGGGCGTCAGCGGACGCCTATGCCACCAGTCATGTTCACGCAAAAGGAGAGAGTCTCGCCCTTTTATCCGCCTTGATTACTCCACAGCCCACGTGGCAGGTTCTGGACGTTGGCTCGGGAGCGGGACATACCGCCTTTCTTTTTTCCCCTCACGTGAGACGTGTGGTGGTCCTGGATATGACGGAGAAGATGGTGGCAAAAGCCGTCACATTAGCCGCCACCCGCGGCTTACGGAACATCTTCGCAACCGTCGCCGACGCAGAGCACCTCCCCTTCGATAATGCGTCCTTTGACCTGGTTACATGTCGGCTGGCTTATCATCACTTTCCCACCCCCGACAAAGCCCTTACCGAGTTCGCACGGGTTCTCAAGCCCCATGGCGTCTTAGGCTTCACGGATAACATCACCGTTCCAGACGAAGGGGAAGCCACGTATTACAATACGTTTGAACAACTACGGGACCCTTCACATAACTGGGTCTATTCCTTGACACTCTTATTGACGAACATTGAACAAGCCGGATTTCAGGTAGGCGCCACGCGGAAGTTTCGGAAGGAGTTTGAGTTTCAGGAATGGGCTGACCGCCAACATGTTTCCGACGATGACAAGGAGAAGCTTCTGAAGATGATGAAACACGTACCCGCGCGGTTGAAGCAACTGATGGCGCCCCGTTGGGCCGACGGGACGCTGTATTTTCAGTTGCAGGAAATGGTGCTCGTAGCTACCAAACGTTGAATCATGCGCAGGTCTTCCCTTCTTCGTTTGCCCTCTATCATGAGTACGTTGCAGAAACCATCGCACTTAGTATCGCGTTTACTAGGTATCCCTTCGCTTTTCAGAACCGCCTCTGGTACACGCCAACTCCAACCCTTCTCTTCTCGTCTTCGTTCCTTGAGTGGAAAACATAATAAGTCTAAGGGATAAGTGAACATGAGTCTCCAAATGGCATGGTAGTAGAATTGCGTGAGATAGAACCAGGTTTCAGTCGTAGAACACAGATGCTTCGTCCCTCGGGGATACGAAAATTGTTTGACTTAGCCCAGACCATGGAGGGCGTGATCAGCCTCGGGATTGGTGAGCCTGACTTCGACACGCCGCCTCACATTTGTGAGGCCGCTCGGAAGGCTCTGGATGAAGGGTACACCCACTACACTCCAAACGCGGGGTTCCTCGATCTCAGGGAGGCTTTGTCTGAGAAGGTGAAGCTGGAGAACGGGTTGGACTACCGTCCCAATGAGGTGATTGTAACGGGCGGCGGCTGCACTGGCGCCATTCTCTTAGCCATGCTGGCGCTTGTCAACCCAGGGGATGAGGTGGTTGTCAGCGACCCCTGCTTCGTCGTATACGAGGCTGCTGCGCGGATCGTGGGGGCGACTCCCGTCTTCGTGGCCGTACGGGAGGCGAATGACTTCCGGATGCTCCCCGAGGATGTGGCGCGATCAGTCACATCGAAGACGAAGCTAATCGTTCTCAACTCGCCTTGTAATCCAACGGGGGGCGTCCAGCGTAGAGCAGACCTTGAGGGCATCGCTGCAGTGGCGCGGCGGCATAACGTCTACGTCATCTCAGACGAGGTTTATGAGAAGATGCTCTATGATGGGGTGAAACACCACAGCATAGCTGGCTTCGACGGTATGAGGAATCGAACCGTGACCGTCAACGCCTTCTCGAAGACGTACGCCATGACGGGGTGGAGGATCGGGTACGCTGTGGGGGCCAGGCCAGTAATTGACCAGATGGTTCGGCTGCAGCAGTACACCATGGTTCACGCATCGGCCCTCTCCCAGCGAGCGGCCTTGGCGGCCCTCCAAGGGCCACAAGCCTTCGTCGAAGAGATGGTTGCGGTCTTCGACGAGAGACGCCGGTTTCTTGTCCCCCGGTTGAATGAGATTGCGGGATTCCGCTGTCCAACGCCGAAGGGCGCGTTCTACGTCTTTCCCAACATTGAGGGGTTGGGTAAGCCGTCGAAGGACGTGGCCCAGCGTCTCCTCCAAGAAGGCGGTGTAGCGACGGTTCCTGGATCAGCCTTCGGATCGGGCGGTGAGGGATATTTACGGTTGAGCTACGCCCGAAGCCTCGACCAGTTGGGAGCGGCCTGTGACCGGATAGAGACGGCGGTAAGCAAGCTGACGTAGAACCCTCGGGCTCGGCCGTCCCTTGTTTCCTTGTACGGGCTTCAAGGGGGGTCCACGGGCGTTCTTGAGAGACGCGCTTTCAATAAAACCTTTTATTTTGTGAGCGTAATGGTGTTTCGAGGTGAAGCAGGATTGCCGGATTGGAGACGATATCTTCTTGAAGTGGGCGTGGGGATCGACCTCCATGGCGAGGATGTAACGAAAGCCGCGCAGAGAGCGGTTAAGGACGCGATCAGCCACTCCAGCATGATCGGGTTGCGGGAGATTCTACGGATCAAGGGTAAGCAAGATCTGGATGAAGCCCTGTTGGTCGATGTCACGGTGGCCACTCCCTACCCTGAACACGTTGACGAAGGGGCGGTGCTGTCAATCCTTCCTGAAGGCATGATGCGGCTCCAGGTGGTAGAGGGCGGCATCCGGTTCCCGACACCCCAGAACACCGACCTCTCCGGAATTCACGGGGTGGTTCTGGCCAACGCGGTCATCGTCGTGATGTTCGATGCGGAGCGGTCAAGACTAGCGTTGTCCTCATCGAAGTAAGAGGTTCTGGCGCCTTCATCGTGGGTCAGGAGGATG
>Ga0209427_10000717_pt1 | contig 36387 bp, 35 predicted proteins | sample DeeMarSWOR136_30_FD_187465 | JGI IMG/M metagenome (GOLD analysis project Ga0209427, IMG submission 187465) | Marine sediment microbial communities from White Oak River estuary, North Carolina - WOR-1-36_30 (SPAdes) (version 2) | ecosystem: Environmental > Aquatic > Marine > Intertidal zone >...
GATGGAGATAGGCTCCAACATCGCCGTCGAGAACGGGTACACAAGGATCAGCCTCGGTACTGTCGGCCTAAACGCCGGACAGAACAGCCAGATCACGATTAACCCCGAGGGTGTAGAGGTCGAGGCCCCCCGTATGGAGGACAAGATCGTCGAGGTCAGCTCCCTCAGGGAGGGTCAGGCGAACATAGTCGTCCGGGGCAGAGTCATGGACGCCCCCGAGGTGAGAGAGGTGGAGACCGCCAGGGGGCCCGCCACCGTCGCCAGCTTCAGGATCGACGACGGCACAGGTGAGGCACGGGTATCCGTCTGGAGGGACCTCGTCAACGAGGTCGAGGGCCTCACACCAGGCGCTCTCGTGAGGATCGAGAACTGCATGGTAAGGCCCCCCTTCGACGGGCTGATCCAGGTCTCCTCTGGGATGTTCACGCGTATAATCGTCGAGGAAAAATAGGTAAAAGGAAAGGATACTGGAATCTAAGACCCAACACCAATGAATGAAAAAAAGGTGGAGTCAACGCCCGCCTCCAGCGAGGCCTCCAAGGGGTATCGAAACCCTCCAGGGGACCGCGCTTACGACTAAGTCGAATCCCGCCGTCCTCTATCACCTCGACGAGACGATCCTGGTCGCTGACGTCTAAGCGTATTGTCTTCAGCTACTCGCTCTTAATCCAGAAGCCGGTCGCGTCAAGGGCCCTCCTTCCCCCTCGCTGCGATCACCACCTCGGAGACGCCCTCCTTCTTGACCAGGTCGTAGGCCACTGCGGAGCCCTGTATCCCGGCCCGCCAAGTATCAGCGCCTTCATCGGCGTCACCCCTGGCAGGCCCGGATCCCTTCCTCCAGTATATCCAGCCCTACCTTGGCCTGCTCCTCGGTTATGCAGAGGGGGGGTATGAGGCGTATAGTGCTGTCGCCGCAGCCGAGGAGGGCTAGGCCCCTCTTCAGGCACTCGAGGAGCACCCTGTCCCTCTCCTCGCCCGCGTACTCCTTGGTCCTCCTGTCTTTGACGAAGTCGACGCCCCAGGCGAGACCGAGACCCCTGACGTCACCGATCGCCTCGTATCTGCCCTGAATCTCCTGCAGCCTCTCCTCGAAGAGCCCACCGAGCCCAGCAGCGTTCTCGACCAGCCCTTCCTCAAGGGTCTTTATACTCGCCAGCGCCGCGGCGCAGGCCACCATATTCCCGCCGTATGTGTTGCTGTGGACCCCGGGGACCCCGAAGTCCATCTCCCTCCTGAAGACGGTCGCCCCGATTGGTATACCACCGCCGAGGGACTTCGCCAGGCAGACGATGTCCGGGGCGACCCCGTAGTGCTCCATGGCGAACATCTTCCCCGTCCTCCCGAGGCCCGACTGGACCTCGTCAGCCACGAGCCTGATGCCGTGCGTGTCCGTCAGCTTCTTCAGCTCCTTGTAGAAGCCCTCAGGCGGAAAGATGTAGCCCCCTTCGCCCTGGAAGGGCTCGAAGAAGATGGAAGCGACCTCGTCGGGTGGAACGTAGCGGTGGAACATGTACTCTTCTATGTACTCTATCACCCTGTTTACCAGCTCGTCCGGGTCCTCGTAGCCGTCGACGTGCCAGGGGTTCCTGTAGGGGTTCGGGTACGGCGCCTGGTATACCCCGGGCATCGTGGGGAACTGCCTCGATCGCTGGACCCTCTTGCTCGCGATCAGGCTCATCGAGCCGACGGTCCTTCCGTGAAACGCCCCTATGAAGCCGATGAACAGCTTCCTCCGGGTGCTCCACTTCGATATCTTCAGGGCTGCCTCGACGCTCTCAGTGCCACTGTTCGAGAGGAAGGTCTTGTGCTCGAAGTCGCCGGGCGCGATCTCGTCCAGCTTCTCGGCGAGCGCCACCTGCTTCTCGTTGTAATAGTCTGTCCCCGCCGCGTGCCAGATCTTCTGAAGCTGCTCTTCTATTGCCCTCTGGATCTCCGGGTTCCTGATTCCGGGGTTCAGGACGCTTATTCCGCTTGAAAAGTCGAGGAGAACATTTCCGTCAACGTCCTTGAGCCACACTCCCTCGCCGCTCTCGATAACCAGCGGCGCGTATTCGGGATCGTGCGTCGTAGTTGCGATATACTTTTGGTGCCTCTCCATTATCTTCTTGGCCTTCGGACCGGGAGGCTTTACAATAATCTTGGGGTAACTCGTATCGTTACACCTCTTAGAAGGTTGTCGACTATACTTAAAACAGTGGGTTAGTGCTAGGGCTTGGTGAGTTTAATCTCGATGGTGGAGACGCTGGCCTCCCTCCCGTTGGGGACGGTGTGTACCTCCGTGCCGATTATTATGTCCTCCACAACGAGGTCCTTCAGGAAGACCCTCCTTAGCATCTCAACGATGTCGACGGCCTTGCTGATATGGCGCCCCCTGGCCCTTACCCTCACTAGGGTTGCGCCAGCATTGAAAAGGGTCATACAGGCTACTACGTAGTTCATCAGAGGCTTCAATCCGACTATCACGTAGTCCCTGGACTTCTTCGAGGCGCCAGCCATCTTAGTGATCCCTTCACAGAGCCCTTATAGGTATTTATTTTTCGTGCCCTGTCGCTTAAAAAAGGTAGAGTATGACTATCCCAACGAGGAGGGCCGTGGAAAATATGCGCAACCCCATGGATTTGAAGAGGTGAAAACCGGACTCCAGAACATTTCTGAGGGTCTCGAGCCCCGTTGAGCCGAGCACGGTAATACCTGGTACTGAGGTACGGGAATAGTGGACTGAGCTCTTTCTCAGCTTGGAGACAGCCTCTTCCGTCACCTTCACAGTATAGCCTATGAGGGCCTTCTCGTCCATCCTAGCCCCTACCGGATAGTAGCCCTTCGTCGTGGATCCAATGGCTGTGACCATGTGGGTGTCAGAGGTTAGAACCTCGCACTCGTCGACTCCAGTAGCCCTGACGGCCTCAACCACCCTCTCCCTGAGCCCTGGGACCATGTTATTGCCGTCCACAACCAGGTAGGCGGAGGTCTGACCGGTCTCGAGACCCACGGTGATGGCCGCGATGCCGCAGGGACCCATACCCTCATCCAAGCCCCACTCCTCGGGGATAATCCGGGAAAAACCCACCGAGAACGGTGCACGAGGGGGGACTGCCGCCTTCTTCAGTGCGTCGACTGCGGCCTGGAATAATCCCTCGTCGTCACGGTCCTCCAGCCCCCTCTCGAGATCAATGCTGTGATGGGAGTCCACTACGACCGCAGTTATTTCAACCTCCCTCGCAGCCACAGCAATCCTCTCCCTCAAGCCTTCAGGCAGGTCGTCGTAGCTAAGGGGTGACAGGGAGAGGGTTATGAAGGCGGTGTCCCCGAAGATCTGGCAGGAGGCCCGAGCCCCGCCGCTCTCAGACCACATTAAAGGGGAGGCGAATCGGATGTTGGTCGATCCCGCAACATTGGTGGTTACCTCATCCGCAACCCTATCAGCCTCTTCGCTGCTCGTCATGTCCAGTTCGTGGGTAGAGATACCGTGAGCCACTAGGGCCTCGCAACCCCGTTGATGCTTCAGTTTGTCTACCAATTTAGAGGGCAGGGTACTGCTGCCGACCCTCCTGAAGGGGCCCGGGTGTATGTAGGGGATAACGAAGGCGACGTCACATCCCCCTGGTTTGCCTGAGAACGTAAGGGAGTCCACTGTCAGGGTCCTCGTCTCCCCCATCCGGGTTATCTGCTCCTCAAGGGGTTCATTGATGTCATCAGCCCATGCGAGGATAAATGCCCTGAATAGGGTGATGAGTCTCAGCCAAGCAGGTTCATCATCCCACCTGTCCATGGCTATGAGGAGGAGCTGCACCCCTCCTACCATGATGGTGACAGTGATCAAGCCGAGGATAGTAACGTTACTACCCGTCGAGGGAAGAATATATAGAGCTGTTGCGAAGCAGAGGGCGGGCTGGAGGAAGGAGGAAAAGATGACACGGGGGAGTGAGCCTGTGAAAAACACCCTGATGCTTAGGTATCTAATAGAGGCGGTCATCGCCGTCGCCATGACGCTTCCCCGGAGGACGAGGTCCGGTCGCTGGGTGCGCCACGCGAGGAGCGAAGAGATCAGGAGCACTGATGCGTAGACGATGGAGGTCACATAGGTGAGGATAGTGAACCTCCTGGGATTCATGAACTTGTCTTCCCTGTATAGTGGTATTACGAAGAGATCGGATGCAAGGAGCGGCAGGGCGATGCCGAGGGCGCCGTAGATGAAGCCCGTTATCAGCCTGGAACCCTCCAACCCTATCAGAGAGGAGAGGCCACCCCCCAGCACTGACAGAACCACGATGATCCTTATCATTGACGCTCGCGATGGAAATGTGAAAAGGTAAGAGAAGTAGCCAACCATATGAGCGGGTGTGTCACCAACTTCAGCCAAGCAGATGCCTCAGCAATATGAGTGCTACTACATACGCATGAAACTTACCATGTGCTCCTTCGCGCTGGGTGCATCGGGTCAGAATGTGCTCAGGCTATGGGAAATATGAAGCGAGCCATGACGACGCTCACGATGAGGGCAACCGCCCCTATGATGACGAACTCGGGCCTGATCTTGACCCCGTATGCCTCGTCCTGGAAGAATCTGATAAGACCTGCGCTGGACGCAGGCATCCCCGGCGAACTCTCCCTCTTCTTCTTCCTGCTCAAGGCCTTTCTCCACAACACGTAGCCGCAGGCTAGGAGAAAAAGGTTTGGTTGTAGGACCTAAACTTCATACTAGGGTCTGACCCTGCTCAAATAGAAAAGGGAGGGAAGTTTTGGACTTTGGTGTATCTTTAAACTATCAGTATCTTCTACGACCCCTGTCCCTGCCGCCGTACCTGTCGCGGCTGAACCGCTGGGGTCTCTCATACTGCTTGCTGGACAGGTTGTTGTCCAAGTTAACGTCCTCGAAGGGGGCCTCGTCCACGGTCTCGAAGCTGCCGTAGCGGCCGATGTTGAGACGCATCGACCCCCTGAAGAGGTTCACATAGCCGTTGCTAATCTTGAGGACCTGTTCCTCGTTGACTGAGTCGATTGTGTCGTCCCAGAGGGTCATGTAGACGCTCCCTGTCTCGTCTGCCACCAGGGCCTCGCAGACTTGGTGGCTGGACTGGTCAGACCTCGACGTCACCTCGCGGGGCTCCGTCTTGGAGATGACCTTGACAGTGGTGTTTACTCCTCGGGAGTAGGTCGTCAGATCGCCGATCTTCACAGGCTCCTCGCTTCTATCATCACGTGTAGCCATTGTATTACTCTCTTTTTTCTTGGTGGCTGATCAGCGGGAGGCGGGGGATATAAGATTTTTGATAAAGGTTTACTTACGCTTCATGAAGGCCGTGAGGCTGATCTGCCTGTCATCGACCTCCTCCTCAGCCTCGCTTGGGAAAAGGGACGCGATCTCGTCCTTCACCAGACCGAGCCTGTCGCGGTAGTACTCGTCCAGCTCGTAGTTCTCCACAAGATCGAGGGCGGGGGACAGGTACTTCTCTATCCCTCCCTTGTGGACGGTCATCGCCAGGTTCCCCCCACACCTCAGACAGACGCCCTTGAGGGGTGGCCTCCTGTACTTTCGGTTGCACTTGACGCACCTGAACCTCTGGCTCGTGAATGCCCGGAGATTGCCTACGATGTCCTTCATGAAGTGGCTGGTGAGGACCTTGTTGGCCACGACTGGGGCGTCCACAGCCTTAACCTTCTCAGATAGCTCCAGCTGGCTCTCCAGCTTGTCGAGCATCGTCTTCAGGGTGTTGTAGGCCCCGTGGTATGAGCCCTGGTTGATGTCTTCGCACTCCTCAGTGTAGTTGAAGCCCTGGAACTGGGCCTCAGTCCCCAGCCTCCTACCGATGGTGTCGATGAGGGCCCCATACTCGGATGGGCTCGCCCCTTCCCCGCAGAGCCTATAGAACTCCGGTGGATAGTCGGACATCACGTCAACGTTGTGGGCCTCCTTGTCGACCTCACTGGGGTTGAGTACGGGGATGACATAGAGGGGGGCGTCCATGAGGCCGCCGCTCTGCTCTGGTAGGAATTCCCTCGAGAAGTTGAGCAACGGGTCGAGGCCGATCATTATCGCATCCTCGTCGCCGTCGCAGTTCCGGCGCTTAGCCGCGTGCCAGAGGGGGTGGGCATAGCAGACCCTAGCGTCCGTGTACCCGATGACGCGGCCTATGATGGTGGCAGAGGTGTGGGGGGCTAGGCCGTGGATTAGCTGGCCGACGACCTGGTCCCTTACCTTGATACCGTAGAAGGGCTCAAGACCATAGAAGAGGGTGAGGAGGTCATCTATGAACCTCGACGCCTTGACTAGGTAGTCGCCGCACTCCTTTGGGAGGACGATGTCCTGCACCTTGATCTCAAGCATCTGATTAGAAGACTCCAGAGGCGCTCCCTCGATGTCGTGGGTGTATCCTAGCTTCCTTAGCCTCTGAACGGGAACGCCGACCTCGCTCGGCGTGAAGTGGGTAAGGGGCACGTCTGTGATGTCGTATCTCAGGGTCCCATCCTTGAAAATTGAGAGGTCGTACCTTGCCCGCAGTAGACCTTTCTCAAGGGGTTCTGGGGTCCGGTTCTTGCTCATGAGGCTCTTTACGCATTTGATCCTGTCCGGCAGGGGGCCTCCTATCCTCTTCCACGCGGTTTCGAAGAGTCCACGGATGTCGAGGTTGACTGTGTGGCTTCCCACGGCCTCGACGGCGCAGGCGGGACACCTTTCTCCCTCCACCTCCCTGCCGCACCTGGGGCACCTCCGACGTGTCCGGGCCTCTTCTCCGCAGTTAGGGCAGATGATACCGAATGAGATGGAGCCACACTTGGGGCACCTCCTGTCTATCACCTCGACCTGTGTCGTCTTCCCCCGGTCTATCTTGAGGAGGTTCCTCTGGGGGCCGCCGTCGTTAGCCACAGGGAAAAGGCAGTGGACGTAGGGGCTCATCTTCCGCTCTTTGGCCTTCTCAGGGCGGCCCATCCGAGCGCCGACGTGGACTGGGGCCTTCACCCTGATATCAAGACCAGAGAGCTCTCTCACCATTTCAAGGGGCGTACCGTAGCCACTCTCGATGTACAGCCTGTCCAGCCCGAGGCATCGCTCCAGGATGGGGGCGGCCTCGTCGAAGATGACCTTTCCCTCCTTGAACCTGTGAGGGATCAGGAGCTCCTCCAAGGTCTCCTTGTCTTCCTCATCGAGCTCCACCATATAAGGGCTAGAGCTCGGCCACGTGGAAGCCAAGTCGTCTCTGAGGCTGAGTAGGCTACCCATGTCCACGTACTCCCAGAGGTAGTTGTACCTCGGATGGAGAGGCACATCGAGAGCCGAGATGGCCAAGGCCTCATCCGGGGTCGGGTGGGTTTTTTTGTCAGCAATTAACGAGCTCATCCGCTCTGTGGCGATGCCGCTCAATTCGGCTGAGGCCTTTTCACCTATCTTCTTGAGGGCCCTCTTTAGGTCGTGGCGCCACTGGTTCTCGTCGTAGCCCGTCCTCAGGAGGTCCTTGTTGTTCTGGAGGAAGTCCCCGGCGTTTATCAGGACATCTCCCAAGAAGAGGATGGTATCCACCGATCCCAACAGTCTCCCTGCATCATCCTCGGTTTCGACCCTGATGACGGATCCTTCTTTCAGCCTTACTATGGGGGGCTCGATGGAGCTGACTGGTGTCACGACGGCCGACTTTCCAGGGAGCTCTATTCGGAGCTGTACGCCAGTTGTAAGGAACCTGTTGACTATGACCATGGTGGCTGGGTGGACGCCCACCGCCGCGAGACCTGTGTTCCTTGCTCTCCCATACCTGAGACGGAAGCCTCCGACAGTGTCGGGGAAGGAGAAAACCGGTCGCCCGACTATTATCTCCTCCATGAAGCTAGCCGTCGGCTTCGAGTTATCTGAGTCGTTGTTTCCGAGCCTCCTGAGCCAGTCCCATCCATCTAGGCCGAGCTTGTCGCAGATCCCGCAGAGCTTCCCGGCTCGCCCTACGATGCCGTCGACCACTACGATTAGTGCTCCACCCCTTACACGGTTCGTCTCTATGCCAGGGACATCCCTGAAGTTGGAGACCGAAGGTGGGTCAGTGGAAACGCCAGTGGCTTCCACTGTGAGGTTCCTCATGGCTGTCTCTAGGTCCTCATCGGATACATGGTACTGGAACCGGCGGACAGACCTCTCGTAGAGGCGGACTTCCTCTATCATCCGGCCGATGGCGTCCTCCGATGGCCTGTATCTCTCTAAGCCGAGACGCCTCCTGACGAAGTCGGCGATCACGAGTGTGAGGGCCTGGGCCGTTCCTCCTGCCGGCCTGATGGGGCCTGCGAAGTATATGGCAAGGTACTGACTGCGATCTTGATTCTGCTTGATCCTGATCTCTGGTATTCCCTGAATGGGGGCTACGGTGACGCCCTCTGTCATGATTGCGAGGGCTGTGCGGATGGCCTGGTCGGCGGCCTGGAGCTTCTCCATCCTACCGAAGCGCCCTAGTACTATCTCCTCGGCGACCTTGAAGGCCATCTCCCGCCGGTCCATCCCCTCGAGCTCCCGCATCCTCTCGCCGATGCCCTGTGGGCCTATGAGCTTCTCTATGCGGTCCGCTATGTCGTGGGTTATCTCGGGCTCGGGCTCAAGGGCAGGGTCGAAGCCCTTGCTCCGGGCACGTCTGGCAATCTCGTATAACCTGTCGACACCTTTCTGGATGGTTCCGAAGTACTCCTCGTACTCCGCGGACATACGGAGCTTATTCAAATCGGTTTCTCCGCTAGTCAGGGCTGTGGATCCTGCAGAGCATTACGGTCGACCACTTCTCTATCCGCCTCCCCGTGGACGACCTGTATGCCTCTGATGCTATCCCGCTTCGCTTCCTGACGCAAGTATCGCACCGGGGGTGACGCATGTCAGAGGGTCCGTCGCACTCCCCGCAGTTTAGCAGAAGTGTCTCTCCTAGACCCCTCAGGTCGGTCCAGGTGTACTCGTTTTCATCGTAGACGGGCTCGAAATCGGGCCATATGTCGTAGAGCTTCGGTTTCATAAGGGCCTTTTTGAGGGCGTTGAAAAAGTTCTCGAAGGAAGTCAACCTTTCACCTTCTCACAGAGTCTATATATGTAACTATCTCGTTTATCATTTCCTTTACCCTGTCCGTCTCCTCCACGAGGTTGCCCGTTACTATGATGTCTGCTCCGGCCTCGACTACCGTCTTCGCGGTCTTACCGTCTCGTATTCCCCCGCCCACTATTAAGGGAACCTCTATCTGGCTCTTGACCAGTTTTATCATAGCTTGAGGAACTGGGGCCTTTGCTCCGGATCCGGCCTCCAGATAAATGAAGCGCATTCCCAAGGTCTGGGCTGCGAGGGCGTAGGCCATGGCCAGCTCCGGTCGGTCGTAAGGTATACCTCTAGCTTGACCCACAAAGCCCACGGTGCCACCACCTCCTATAATGATGTACCCGAGGGAGAGGGGCTCTAGACCATAGCTTTTAATGGTATACGCTGACAGGGCCTGAGCGTCTATCACATAGTAAGTGAGGCGGGAGTTGAGGAGAGACATGAACCAGATTGCGTCGGCATACCTGCTCACGCCGGCGAGGTCGTTAGGGAAGAGGATTACAGGTATGTCAACGAGGGATTTGATCTTCTTTACTCCTTCGTCCAAGTCGTTCTTGGATGCTAGGGTAGATCCCCCCACCATTATGGCGAAGGTCCCCCCCTTCTCGGCCTCTGATGCGATCTCCGCGCATTTCGAGGGTCCAATCTTCTGGGGGTCGAGGAGGGTCATGTGGATGGCCCCCTTCTCCCTGATTCCTTTCTGGATTAGGCTCTCGACGGATCTAGGCAACGACGGCCTCCTCCTCTTTGTCGCCTGAGTAGTAGTTGTCGACGAACTGGCAGTAGGCGTCCACCTCGTTCATCTGGGATGTCAGGCGAAATTTTGCGTTTAGCTTGCAGTTGCTGCATACCACCGAGGCTTGGTTCTGTTTCTTGTTGATAGTTGCCTTCACTGTGCTCTTCCCGCACCTTGGGCAGAGATAGAGCTGTGGGAGGGCCCTCCTGACTATCTTTACTACTTTCCTTCGCCTTCTCCCCATTTCATGACGCCTGCCGGTCCTATTTTATATCATGAGGAGTGGTTTCTAAGTCTTAAGATTGTTGGGAGACACCTCTTGTGCTCGTTTGCCTTCACTCTCTGGAAAACTCTGTGGACGAGCTGTTGGTCGATGTCAAGCTCATCAGCGGTCTCCTTCTCAGATAGCCCTCTATCCCTGCAGAATAGGATAAGATCGAGGTCATCGTAGGAGATCCCGAGCTCTCCCTCGTCAGTCTGACCAGGCCAGAGCCCCGCCGAAGGCTTCTTCCTGATTATTCTATCTGGTATTCCTAGATGGACGGCCAGCTGGCGTATCTGGTTCTTGTAAAGATCGACCAGAGGCATGATGTCTACGCCACCGTCGCCGTACTTTGTGAAATAACCGGTGAGCCACTCAGTCCTGTTGCTGCTCCCGATGACCATGGACTTGAGGACGTTGGCGTAGTGATACGCAATCGTCATCCTAACCCTGGGTTTTAGGTTGCCGGAGGAAATAAGGTCGGATGCATCGTAGAGGGGTAGAACCTCACGCATCACGCGCATCACCCCCGTGATTTCCACCGTGTCACATGTTACATCGAGCATGTCTGCCAAGCGCATCACGTCTGTGATATCACTCTCGGGCGTGATGTCACGCTCAGGCATGGTGACCGCCCTCACCCTTTCCGGGCCCAGAGCCCCCACACTCATCGATAAGGCCACTGCGGAGTCTATACCGCCGCTTACAGATAGCACCGCGCCCTTCAAACCGGCTTCCTGAACCTGATCTCTTATGAAAACTGATATTTTATCGCTGATCTCAGCAGCATCGATCCTAAGTGATTCTAGCGAAATCATCTCTATTTACTATATAGTGACTTTGTAAAAGCCTTTATACATGAATTAAGTTGTATGTTTTTGGCAATTTTACTAATAATAATATAAGAATTTTACATATTTTCTCAGGTTCGGAGCTTTGCGCTGAGTCATAAACAGATCAGTAAGTCTAATTACTATCGCATACAATTTTGTATACGAAAAATGGTTTCGGAATGGATGAGATCCTCTCGGAGGAGTTATCGTGAGTGTTACTAAAGAACTTGAAAAAACAATAGAACGCACCTTTAAGGACCCAATAGCCGTTATATTGCTGAAAAATAGTAATTTAACGAAAACCCAATATGAGAGTTTGATAATTAACTATATTACCGACTACCTAACGGATAAAGAGCTTAATTTTCAAAATAAAGCATTATTACGTTCCAAAAAAGTCAGTCGTGGCTCCTTTAGCCGTTCCCTTGGACAGGCAAAGGCTAACATCATTTCAGCGATCTACACCATACTCCTCTTGATGTACATCGGTATCTTTGAAGCCGATCCCTTCGATGAGTATAGAATTCTGTCTGAAAAATTGAGTGAATACCTCAAAATGATACAAACAGTGGATGATCGTCTTTCAGCACAGTTACTTCGACGCATTGAGAACGAACTTCTTGAAGGCATTAACTCCCTTTCAGAAACAAGAAGCCTAAAAAACTTGTGATATCACATAATATCACAAATAATTTATGGATAAAATTTTTAGGAAGGCGGCTAATTAAGTATATTAACCTGCAAAACAAGTCTATTACTCATCATATACGGAAATAATAAACATTATCTATAAAAAGACCCATAAAAAGGATTATTTTAATATTATGGGAGGGGTTCCTCTTACTTTTACTAAAAAATTAGCCTTATTTAAAATTCACAAATAGGTTTTTTTAATTACCTGTATTTATCGTGATGGTTGGTGATATCACAGTTAATGTCGTTCATAATCTGAGAAATAATATAAGATACACGTATATCTGTTAAGTATTCAACGTCTCAGTTTCACCCACAATAAGAGTTAAAATATAATTATATAATAAGGCTTTTATATCAAGTCTTTTTCGAAAATATTCTTTTTTTCTTGGTATTTATAAATGATGGTATGAGAAATTTTCTAATGATAAACAGAGTTTGAAAGGTTGATCCTGTTTCTTATATCCTATATTTTACGCATTCCCTTCATCACTTCTTAAAGGTAGCGTGACTTCAAGGTCCAAGGATGTGATATCGTGTGACATAGAGTCAGGTCACGACTGGTCACACCCTATCACAAGCGCGCTACATGTGATATTAAAAGCCGTGATTTGTGACATATCACAATGAAAACAATAAAATAGTAAGCCGCGAGAATATTCGTAGTTAAATATAAATATCCGGTGACCGCTCTTGGAGTTGTTCTTCGCTACGGTGTCCCTCTTCGCAGTAACGCTGGCAGCATCATACATCTATTACATGAAGATAAAACAGGCTCAATCTGAGTTCGAGGGCTCGAAGGACGTTGTCAGGAACATCACCTTCGGCTTCACCAGACAGCTCAGAAGGCTCGTGAGTTCCGTTGAAGGAGCAAAAAAGAGCGCAGAAGATGCAAGTTTCATCGCATCTGAAGCCCTGAAGGCGAGTCAAGAAGCCGAGAAAACCGCCAGAGAGAGCAGTGAGGCCTCACAGATACTATCAGAGCAATTAGACCAAACCGATAAGGCCATAGAGTCCATTAAGGAGGAGATGAAAAAGCTGGCCTCGAGGCCCGTGGCACCGGCTGCAAGGGCCGAGGTCGACGCCCCTATACCCCTGAGGCAGGACGCCGTTCTCGATCAGCTCACCCAGACGGAGCTAGAGGTACTAATGATTATCGAGGAGTTGGTGGAGGGCTCGGTGCCCGAGATCAGAAGGCGAATCGAGAAGACGAGGGAGCACACGGCCCGGCTTCTGAAGAAGCTTTTCGACAGGGGGTTCATCGACAGGAACACCAGTGGCATGCCCTACAGGTACCACATCAGGAAGGAGATCAAGGAGCTCATCCAGAAGCAGAAGGAAAGGATGAGGCTCGCTGTATAGGCTTCCCTCCCGCCCGAATAAGCATTTATAGGTCCGAAGCCAGAGACGGAGTTGGATCATTCATGAAGTATGTGAAAATGGAGGAGGCTCCCAGGTTCGAGCCCGTCCCCGGGGCTGAAATGGCCCTAATCGGAGACGGAGCCGACATGACCCTGACCCGCATCTACATCAAGCCGGGCTCAGTATTCCCCGATCACGCCCACCCAAACGAGCAGATAGGCACCTGCATCCAGGGTGAAGGCGTACTCACGTCGGGAGGCAGGTCGCTCGACGTCAAACCCGGCGTGACCTGGACCATACCCGCAGGCGAGCCCCACGACTTCGTCGCGAAGGGAGATACGCCCGTCATAATCTTCGAGGTCTGGAGCCCTCCAAGGGAAGACTACAGGGCCAAGGCAAACCTGGTCTGATAACTCCCTTCGGGAGCCTGGGATACTTGTCGGAGGAACTGAGGGAAAACCTGAGGAGAGTGATCGAGGCAGGGTACCAGCTTAGTGCGGATGGGTTTGAGTATATGAGCGGGCTTGACGCTGGATCCCTCAGGAAAGTTGTGGATGACGCCATCCATACTGCGAACATCTCAAGGGCTGAGATAACCATCCTCGACCAGCAGTTCCTCGAGTCTATCCAAGAAAAGGCCCAGCAGAAGACAACAACTGAGGGTATCCAAGCCTCGACTATGAAACCATGCGTCAGGCCCATCGCCGCAGACTACGACGCCCAGATCTCTATCCTCGACGATCACCCCTACGAGTCCTCCGGCGACCTCGATGGGTTCATTGAGTACTTTCGAAGCCGCTTCAAGAAAATCTCTGGAATACTTAGGAAGAGGATCGATATGAGAGACGTCGTCACCATCGGTAGCACCCTCAAGATGCCCCTGAAGTCAAAGGCCAAGGTCATAGGTATCGTCACCAGGAAAAGGCCCTCCAGCAGTCGCCTCTTCCTAGACATCGAGGACGATGAGGACGCCATAACCGTCCTCGCATCGGATCAAGAGACGGTTAGGAAGGGCCTCTCCATCCTTGTGGATCAGGTCATTTGCGTCGACGCTGTAAAGTACAAGCAAGACCTTCTAATAGCGAACGACTTCATCTGGCCCGATATCCCGATGCAGCCTCCTCGACGCTCTGAGGAGCCCGTCTGCGCGGCTCTCTTAGCCGACGTCCACGTGGGCAGCGTTCATTTTCGCGAGGACCTCTTCACCAGGTTCATTAGCTGGTTGAGGGGAGGTATAGGAAACTCACGTCACAGGAAGCTGGCATCCCGTGTCAAGTACCTTGTCATAGCCGGTGATCTTGTGGACGGCATCGGCATCTACCCCAATCAACTGGATGAACTTGAGATCCCTAGTATAAGAGAGCAATATGAGGAGGCAGCTCGTATGCTCGCAGAAGTCCCCGACCACGTGGAGATCATAATCCTGCCTGGAAACCATGACGCAGTCCGTAACAGCCTTCCTCAACCCCCCATAGGAAGGGAGTATGCTGAGAACCTGCATGACGACGCCAGAACCCGCTTCCTTGTCAACCCATGCCGCCTCCAGCTTAACGGCGTTGAAGTCTATATCAGCCATGGAAAGGCACTGGACGAGATCCTCTCTCAAGTGCCCGGGATGGACTTCCAGCACCCAATAAGGGGCATGGAGCTGCTCCTCCGATGCAGGCACGTGGCGCCCACATACGGCTCCTCGACCCCAATAGCACCCGCCAGAGAAGACAGGCTGGTCATCGAATCGCCCCCAGACATCTTCCAGATGGGCCACATACACGTTCACGGCAGGAAGAAGTACAAAGGGACGACCCTCATCTCATCAGGGTCCTGGCAGGAACAGACGCCGTTCCAGAAGAGGGTCAACCTCGTCCCCTCCGTAGGAATAGCACCGATAGTGGACCTCCAGACTCACAGGGTCGAGGAGCTGGACTTCAAATCAGAGGACTTAGTCCTCTCGCTATGACGCCGGCCACCCTCACGGGCTCAGGTATCCTGCTGACCAAGGCAGAGTCACGGAGCACCCCCGCAGCCCAATCAGCTGAACAGCCGACCACCTCGAAGTACACAGGGGGCGCTCCCGGAAAGGTTTCTAGGCTGTGGATCTGACCTAGGCTCTCAACGATTTTCCACCTTTCACTCCAGTCCTCGAAGTGGCTCTGAAGGGCTCTCAGCATGCCATCGTTGTCGGGCTTCTTCCCCGAGTATACGATGACGGGAACACCCGTCTCATGGAGTATTCTCCAGGGATCAATGATGTTGAACCCCGCGAAGGTTATCCCTCCAAGTATAATGGTCTTAGCCTCCGCGTCTTTCAGCATCTCAGAAAGTTTCTCGGTGGCATCTCTACCGTCCACCTCTATCTTCCGCAGCTGAACACCCTCAACGAGGTTACCAACCATCGCCACACAGCAAAGATATGTGTAAGAGGGTGTACGATTAGAAAAGGCCTTGAAGCTGCCGTCCTCAACGCCGTAAAGTCTTTTGGTCTTTGCATCACCCATGACTGTCAGTACTTCTCTATCTTCCCGAATATATCGGATTTAATGAGGAAGAGGGAGTATAAGTTGCGGGGTACCTCGATTACGCCGTCGTTTATTATAATCTTGTCTATACTGTCGAGGGATTTCTTGTCGAGATCCTTCTCGAAGGTCAATTTTCCAGAGGTCTCTATCCTGAAAGGACCTACCTCGGTCTTGAGGCTGAGGATGTCCTTCTTCGACAATGAGATCTCGCCTTTATTCTTCAGAGTGAAGACTCCGGTGTTCTTTTCGACTTCTTTATCGATGTTTCCGTTGCCTGTTTTTTCCGTGTAGTCACCGTTCAAAAATGCTTCGAGGGCTCTGTTAACAACCTCCGCGACCCGCTTGCCGTCCTTTTTAGCCATCGAAAAAACCTCATGATAAAGGTCCGTATCGAGACCACGGATGGCTACGGTCTTGCGGGGCATTTGAACACGTCCAAATTATAATGTTTACTTGTTTACATGTTAACAAGTAATCTTATAAGAATATCGCATGGGATGATAGTCCGCCACATCAAGGGCGTGTTTTGAGGACGGGACTACGGGTTGGTTAATACGCTATCCGATGATAATAGAAACTACAATAAAAAACCCGCGGGATCAACTTCATGCCCTGAGAGTAACTACGGGAAGTATGTAGAGGTATACCGTAGGTTATTATTATTAAATGAGGGGAACAACCTCGGGACTACCCTCAAGAACATACAGGAGTTGCTCTCCTTCAGCGAGAAGATCTTCTCGTCCTCAGCTGTAGCTGAGGCATTCCTCTACTTCTGTCTCCACGGGGCCTCAACGGCCTGGATACTGCAGAACGAGCTAAACATACCAGAAGCAACAGTTTACAGGGCACTAAAGCGCCTGAGGACCCTGAAGATAATCTTCCCAGCACTCAAAGTTTCGAAAATGAAGAACTCCAAGGGCGGACCCCGTCCCACAATCTGGTCCCTTGAGGGAGCCTCCACAGAAGAGGTCGCAAGGGCCATGAGGCTTCACTACCAGATGCTCAGCCCTAAGTTCAGGATCGCGGAGGAAGTGGCTCAGACGATCCTCGACGAGTACGTCTCTAAGAGGAACGTCTCCGAGATTTCATACAAGGAGATAATCATCCAGGTGAAGGAGCTCAGAATTCCCTTCAGGACCCCCGACATCGCGGAGCTGGCGGCCACCTACCTCCACGACAAGGGAGTCAAGGTCTGGAGATAGGCATATTCAAGCTGTAGTAGAGAACTCCATCCCTGGATTCCTCCGAGACCTCCCCCCTGTTCCTAAGGTAGACGAGGTGGGCGAGTGTCTCCGCTGCGGCCATCCGCTTGGTCCAGAAATCCATGTAAGGCCACGGCCTGCTATCCCAGGACACCTTCGAGGAGACGGTGAACACCGTCTTCGCCCCACCGCCAAGAGCCCCCTTGATCTCGTCGCACCTCCTCTCATGGTGGATCTTCAGCTCTTCTATCCTTTTGTTGAGGTCCTCGTAGATGTGCTCGTGAGCTGGAAGTACTTTACTTATGGGGAGTTCTTCAATTCTCTCCAAGGAACTTAGGTAATCGTTCAGGGGATCTCCTGCATTAGGGTCGTGGAGGCTTATGTGGGGAGTTATCTTCGGAAGTATGTGATCCCCCGAGTAGAGAAGCCCCCTTCTACCGTCGAGGAGGCATATGTGTTCACGGGCGTGGCCGGGGGTCCACAGGACTCCCAGCCTATGACCTTCAAGGTCAAGTATGTCTCTATCCTCCACGAGATCGTCGATCTTCGGTCTATGCAGCGGTCTCCTAAAGGCATTGGAGAAGCGTCTAAGAAGCTTTATATATGAGCCTCCCCCGAGCATCTTGACCTCCCTGCGAAAGTCGTCGAACCGTGTCCGACCACCATCGATCTCCTCTCCTTGAATCTCAATGGCCATCCTATGGGCTATAACCCTGGCCCCAGAGAAGCTACGAACCTGGTCGACGAGGCCGACGTGATCGCCGTGTAGGTGAGTGACGATTATGCGTCTTATATCCTGGATCCTGAGCCCCGCGTCCGACAGCTGACTCGAGAGGGCATCGAATGCATCGTGGGTGCCAACGCCGGTGTCGATGAGGGTTGCGGCCTCCTTGAGCAGATAAGAGAAGGTGTACCCGAGGGGGTTATACCTCATCGGTACTTTAAGCTGGTAGATCCCTTCAGCGATCTCCCGCAAGGACTTCACTCTGGTTAAGGGCTATCTCAGAGGTTTTAGGGGTTCTGGTCCGGGATCGGCCTTCAAGACCATAGTGGCGTCACATTCGGTAAAACGATAAATAGTATACGTTTTACTCCTGCTATGGGAAAAGGTATGGTTACCGTTTCTAAGGAAAAGCAAACCGCAATGGACTGGATAGAGGAAAACTGGGAAACGCTCTCAGATTTCCATCAGGAGATCTGGTACTACGCCGAACCCGCACTGAGAGAGTACAAGTCCGCGAGGGCATACGTCAATCTTCTAAGAGGCGAGGGCTTCAACGTCGAAGAGGGAACCGGAGGCATGCCCACAGCCTTCCTGGCAACATACGGCGAGGGGAGACCGGTTCTCGCCTCTTTTGCGGAGTACGACGCGGTGCCTGCGAACAACCAGGCCGCAGTCCCATACAAGAAGCTGAGAGATGACCGTCTACACCCTTACGCAGCGGGGCACACAGACCCCCACTCAGCCCTAGGCGTAACGGCGCTGGCCGGGGTCCTCGGGGCCAAAGCGGCTATGCATGAGCACGAACTGGAGGGCACCCTCAAATTCTTTGGCGAGCCAGCGGAGAAGATATGCATCTCTAAACCGTACCACGCTGCTAGAGGATACTACGACGGCTTCGATGCCTGCGTCCTCTACCACCCTGGAAGCGTGAACCGAGTTGTCTGGGAGACCCACTGCGGAGCATACTGGAACGTGGCGTTCACCTTCGAGGCCCACGAGCCAGAGAGATGGTCCTCACCCGCAGGGAGAGTGGGCTGGTACAGGGCCAATCCCGGAGCCCTCGACGCGGTCTGCATGATGTACACCGTGACGAAGTACACCAAGGAGGCAATACACCCAAGGACCGCCGGCTGGACAACAACGGAATACATATCTATCGGGGGGCAGAGCAACACCGCCCCTCCCATGATAAGTCAGATAACGTACGCCTTCAGGTCCCCCAGCCTCGAGATGCAGGAGAAGACTCACGAGTTCCTGAGGAGAAACGCCAAGGCGACGGCGGAAGCCTGCGGATGTAAAGTCACGGAGCGCATAGTCACCAAGACCAGAGTCGGCCTCTTCAACAGGACAATGGCTGAACTGGTCGACAGGAACCTCAGGCTCGTCGGCCCCACGAGATACGGTGAGAAGGCGAAGGAGTTCGGGAGGGAGATACAACGCAACCTCGGGCTTGAGCCGATGGCAGACCCCTTCACTGAGGACTGCCAGAGGCTGCTTACGCCGGAGGAGGGAGAGGAGATGCTTAGGGGGGCTCTACCCGATTGGGTGGAGCACTATTCTTCGGACGACTACGTCGAGTACACGTGGCACGCGCCCTCCGCCCGCCTCTACACCGCGAAGGCCGTCCTGAGACCCGCCGAGGGATTCCGGTACCCCAACTGGGCGAGGCTCGCTATGACGGGGGAAAAGAGCACGATAGAGCCGTCGATTCTAGTCGGGGGAAAGACACTGGCCGCAAGCTTTGTGGAGCTGCTCACTGAACCCGAGCTGCTCAAAGGGGCCTGGGAGGAGTTCAACGAGCGCACGGGGGGCGGCGTAGGAGGCTCAAAATGGGTAGCACCATTGCTGCCTCCAGACCTTGATCCCCCCATAGACATGAGGTGGCCGGAGTACATCAAGACTGAACGCGGAGAGGAGTGGTGGATACCAACACCTAAAAAATAGCTCCACTCGTCATCGTTTTTTACCACCACCAGCTATTTCTATCTCTCATTTTACGAATACGGCCAAAAAAGACAGCGAACCCTGTCATTAATACCAGTATTATTAGACCCTCCCCTATCTCATTGAAGTTCGTAAGATCTCTATTGTAAAAAATTGCCATAAAGAGAAGTAAAAACCCTATGACATAGAATATTACTTCTTTCTGGGTCAGCTGCTTCTTTTTTACTTCGAATGTTAAGAGGTTGCCGCAGTAAGGGCATCTGGTGTGTTCCTCAGATACTATTTTTTTACAATGAGGACAAATCTGGTGCATCTTAAAATGTTATGTATAACTAATATATTAACCAAAGTTATGTAGGTTTGACCAGCCCTGAAATATTTTGCGCGTTTTCCATGGATTTAGCTAAAGCGGAGCAAGTCACTTAAACCCGTTTTCGCATCCTCGCCGCCTCCATGTGGGCCCTCCTTAGGGGCTCCGGGAACCTGCCCTTAGCGGTCAGCCTCTTAGCGATCTTGACGCTCTTCTCCAAGGATATCTTATGCCCCACTGAAACGTACGCCCTTGAACCGTGCGCCTCCACTTCGGCTCCCACGACCTTATCTTCATGGATCAAAGGGGCCCAGCACCCCCTTCTTTCACCAACGTCGCCTATCAGAGGGCTCCTCGCCAACCCGATGGTGGGGACATCCAGTTCAAGGCCGACGCAGGATGCGAGGCCGAAGCCTCGCGGGTGGGCAACCCCATGACCGTTGACAATGAGCAAGTCGAAACCTGACGCCAACTTCGCCGCGGAGAGGACCGCTGGCGCCTCCCTGAACGCCAGATACCCCGGAACATACGGGAAACGGATTTCTACGACGGCGGTACGTTCTTCGAGAACGTTAAGGGCTCTATCCATGACAACGCAGGCGGCGAAGGCTTCATCCCCGCGGTAGGCGACGTCTACCCCGGCGACGCGCCCCGATTCTGGATATGCGTCTTCGGAGACAACACGTTTAGCCAGGTCTCTCTGGAGCTCGGCCAGACGCCTCAGTGGCTTATCTGAGCGAAAATCTGAGAAATATGATAACCCCGCGGCCTCCTCGGCGTTTACCTTTCCGCGGGCTTCATGGAATTCTTCCCTCTGGAGGGCCGAAGATACAGCAGAGGCCGCGATCTGATCCCCCAGGGCGATAGCCAGCTGCTTCGATGTCGACATCTTTCCCTCCGGTATCTGCTCGATGAGGTCGCGCAGGTACGAGTAGAAGTCCACTTCAGGGATCATCGTCTAAATGAAGACATTACTAACTTATCTACTTGGTCAACGCCTGTCGGCGTGGCGGGGCCTCCTCTAAAAAAAAACGTGAAAAAAGGTTGGTATTTGTCAGCCTCTATCTATCTTCCAGCTCGTACTTTCAGCCGTGTCCGTTAGGATGACGCCGACCTTCGTCAGCTTCTCCCTGATGCTGTCCGAAAGCTCGAAGTTCTTATCAGATCTAAGTCGCTCCCGCACGTCTGCTATTATTTCTACAAGGTCTTCCGTGAGGCCGTCGGTCCTCACTCCCCTCTTCTCGAACAGCCCAAGGACGCCGAGGAGTCTCCTGTAGTCCTCGTAGGCACTCAGGAGGACCCCCTTGTTCGGGTTGTCAGCCAGGTACTCGTTTATCGCGCCGGATATAGCATGCAGGGCGTCGAGGGCGCCGTGGGTGTCGAGGTCGTCGTCCATGGACTCCTCGAACCGACGTGTTTCCGCCCGTACCCTCGTGAGGAAGACCTCTTCCCTATCCATGTATCCGAAGTACGCGTCCTCCTTCCTCATGGCGTCCTCAACGAGGTCGAGGGTGTTCTCCAGCCTCGCGGCGGAGTTGCTCGCATTGTCTATCGCCGCGTCGGTGTAGTCAAGGGGCCTACGGTAGTGGACCGAGAGGTAGAAGTAGCGGAAGGCGTCGGGGCTGTACTTTGAGAGGACGTCGTCGAAGGAGACGTAGTTGCCCAGGCTCTTCGACATCTTCCTGCCGTTGATCAGCAGGAAGCGCACGTGGACCCAGTACCTGACGAACTGCTTGCCCGTCAGGCTCTCAGACTGGGCGATCTCGTTCTCGTGGTGGGGGAATGTCAGGTCCTCTCCCCCCATGTGGATGTCGACGGTTTCGCCGAGTAGGCTCCTCGTCATGACGCTGCACTCTATGTGCCATCCGGGGCGCCCCCTCCCCCAGGGGGAGTCGTAGAAGATGCCTCTCTCCAGCTCGTCCGAAGTCGCGCTCTTCCAGAGGGCGAAGTCGTTCACGGCCTCCTTGTCATACGTGTCGTCCGCCATCCTCTCCGTCTTCCTCACCTTAGCGGTATCAACGCCGCTGAGCTTACCGTAGTCCGGGAACTTGTCTATGTCGAAGTAGACGCCGTCGCTTGCGACGTACGCCACACCCTTGTCCAGCAGGGCAGCGATGAACTCAATCATGTGCCCGATGTACTCTGTGGCCCGGGGGTAGGTGGTCGCCCTCTTGATGTTGAGCAGATCACGCCCCCTAAAGAAGGACGCGGTGTAGCGGTCGGTGAACTCCTTAAGAGGCACGCCCTCCGCACCGGAGTCGCGTATGGTCTTATCTTCGATGTCGGTGATGTTCATCACGTGGAAGACGTCGTAGCCCCGGTGGTCGAGCCAGCGGCGGATGATGTCACCCATTATGAAGGTGCGGAAATTGCCGATGTGAGGGTCCCCGTAGACCGTGGGTCCACAGACGTAGAGCCTCACCTTTCCCGGTTCAATCGGTTCGAACGGCCTCTTCCGCCGTGTGAGGGTGTCGTAGAGCTGAAGCCCCCTGGGCTCATCGCTTGTCATTTCTAGACGTTCCTCCTGTGTTTCCTAGAATCAGCTAGACGAGGGGAGACTTTAATCAGTTGGGAATTGAGGTACACAATAGTCTCAATCTTCCGTTCTAGCTGGAAGAATGACGGGGATACCTGAATTTAAGTTTAAGGGTGCAGCGATCCAGTTTCCCGCCTAGCCCAGCTTCTCGGATAGTCTCTTGACGGACTCGCTGAGCCTCCTCCTGCCCACCTCGGCCGTCAGCTCGCTCCTCGTCCGCTCGATCACCCCGCGGGCGATGTCCATCTTCCTGCGCAGGCCCTTCAGAAGTGGGCCCTCCTCCATGGAGACCAGGCCGAGGTAAATACCCTCCATCGTGTCGAGCCTGTCCTCCGCCGTCTCGAGGTCACCGAGGCGCAGGGCGTCGAGGAACTGGCGCCTCAGCTCGCCCGGGACGTCCCCCAGGCCAAGAATATACGTGTCGATGGAGACCCCAACCTCCTCCGGGGTCGGGAGCGTGCCGGATGATACTACGCCGTGGAGTATCCTCGCCTCTGAGTACTCCTGGAGGGCCGCTTTGACCGCGTCGAAGCAGCCTAGTTCGGCGCGTTCCGCTATGAGCTCCTCCATCGCCCGTAGGATCTCGGCCACTTCCCCCAGCTTTAACTGCGCCTCGTCCATGGCTCCGACGTGTATCTGCTGGATGGCCTGCTTGGACTGCACCCTCGCCCTCCTCGCCCTCGCCATGACCTCGTCGATGGCCTGCTCCCTGAGCCTGAGCTCCTCCGCGGCCCTCCTGACGAGATCCTCCAGCATCCCCCGGGTCCCCTATAGTATGCTCCTAAGGGTGTCCGCCGTCAGGTTTCCCCCGGTCAGGACCATGGCGACCTTTTTCCCCTTGAGGCGGTCCCTGATCTTGTACCCCGCCGCCAGCGACGCAGCTCCGGCCCCCTCGGCTATGGTGTGGGCCTTCTCGACGTAGAGCCTTATAGCGTCCTTGATCTCCTCCTCCGAGACGAGGATGAACTCGTCCACTAGCTCCCTGAGGAGGGGCACTGTGAGGCTGAAGGCCTGCCTCGTGGCGAGCCCGTCGGCTATGGTGTTAGCTGTCTCGGTGGACTCAAGCTTCCCGCTCCTCCAGCTCATGTAGACGCTGGGGGCGTTCTCCGCCTGCACCGCAATCATCTCGACGCTTGGCGCCGCGGTCTTGAGGACGATGCCGAGGCCCGTCGCTTGGGTGCCCCCTCCGACGGGAGCTATGGCGGCGTCCACGTCGGGGAGGTCTTCCAGTATCTCAAGGCCTACTGTGCCGACCCCAGCTATCAGCAGAGGCTCGTTGGCGCTGTGGATGTAGCGAAGCCCGCGTTCCTTTGCGATACGCTCGGCGTTAAGCCGGGCCTCGTCGAAATCCCTTCCCTCCATAATTATGTCCGCTCCGAAGCTCCGTATGGCCTCAACCTTGTCGGGGTTCGCGGCTTTCTGGACGCAGACCGTGGCCTTCACACCGAACATCTTGGACGCTAGAGCTATCGACTGGCCGTGGTTTCCAGTTGAGGCTGTTATGACGCCTCTCTTCCTCTCCTGGGGGCTGAGTTGGGAGATGAGGTTGATGCCGCCCCTGATCTTGAAGGCCCCGGTGGGCTGGTAGTTTTCATGCTTTACGTACGCCTCAAAACCCAGAACCTTCGACAGGCTCGGGTAATGCAACAGAGGTGTCTTATCAAGGTAAGGCGAAATCCGCTTCCTTGCTTTTAATACATCGGCGAAAACAGGAGGTTCTAACATATTCACCGTCGTATATTTATCGTCTATGGCTTATATCTGTGAGCGTTGACGGAATGACCATGAGTGGTCAATACTTCGGAAAGGCTGAGGATAAAAGGATGTTTTAATCGATGGTGGAAATAAATATTTCGTCCTTAAAATTAGTAAATCTTTATTAGCCGTCCATTTGAAAGTTTTATCGGAGGCTTCTACCTATGAAAAGTTACATCAAAATATATGGCCCACCGATCTATAAAGCCATCAAGGAGCTAGAGAAGATCGCCGTCGATATGCCCGAGGTCTGCATCATGGACACCATCATTGCCCAAGACCTCCCCAGCTTCAGGGACACCGACTACGTATCCGACTTCTTCGAGCTGCCATTGGGATCGATAACATTGGAGCGATGCGACAACATAATCAGTAAGTCTGGCGAAACCCTTGGAGAGCACGACTTCTTCTTCGAGTGGTTCACTGGTCCCAGCATGGATCAGCTTGACATGCTTACTCAGAAAATTGATGAGATCTTGGAACCACTGGGCTGCAAGTACACCATTACAACAAAGTAGTCTCAGGGGCACATACCAGAGGACCCTCCTTTTTTCCCGTTAAAATTCCAGAATCAGTAATGGAAAAACTGGAGTTAATCTGGTTCGTTCATCCCTTATATCTGTCGATGTATGCAAACTCCTCGAAGGGGAGCCTCTCAGGCCGCACCCTCTCCCACTCCTTCTGCTGGTCGGATAGGGAGTCAAGGACTGTCTCGGAGTGCCTACCCACGTTGACCAAGGTTATCACCTGGATGTTCTCGGGGATGCCCAAGACCGCCTTCACCCGCTTCTCCCTATAGCCCGCTATCGGGTGTGCCACCAGGCCGAGCTCGGTCGCCCTGAGTATAAGGAAGGCCGTGGCCATGCCCACATCGAAGTGGTGGTATATCCTTCCCTTTATCCTGCAGTCGTCCTCAGGGCTGCTGAAGACCGCGATGATCATCGACGCGTTGTGGATCCACTCGTTGCCCCGTGAGAGGGCTGAGTGCATCTCCTTGAGGACGTCGGGGTCCCTGACGAAGACGAACCTCCAGGGCTGGTTGTTGAAGCATGAGGCTGAGAGGCTCGCGCACTCGGCCAGGTCCCTGATCAGCTCGTCCGTCACCTCGACGGGGTCCAGGGACCTGTAGGCCCGCCTGGACTCTATGGCCTCCCTTACCTCCATGCCTGTGGCCCTCACTTCAGCTCTGCGAGCTTTGCCTTGACGTTCTCCACGTGGTTGGCTACCCTGACCTTCCTCCAGGCGTGGGCCACCTTCCCCTTTGGGTCGACGAGGAAGGTGCTCCTGACGACTCCGTGGTACTCCCTACCGTACATCTTCTTGAGCTGCCATACGCCGTATTCCTCAAGGACGCCGTGATCCGGGTCGCTCAGAAGGGTGATTGTGAGGTTGTTCTTCTGGCAGAACCTCTCGTGGCTCTTGACGGAGTCGGGACTGACTCCGATGACGACGGCGCCCAGCTCGTCGAACGCCTCCTTGTTCAGGGTGAAGTCGACGGCCTCAAGCGTGCATGCCTTCGTCCCGTCCTTCGGGTAGAAGTAAAGGACAACCCACTTCCCCCGATGCTCCTCTAGGCAGACCTCCTTCCCTTCTTGGTTCGGCAGGCAAAAGTCTGGGGCGGAGTCTCCTATGTCAAGTTCTTTTTCACTCATTTCTGAATCCTCAAAACGGGAGGAAAAGGGGATCGGCTCTATATAAACAGGGAGCCGAGTCCCTCAGTGCTCGTGCTTGTGGAGGCTGAAGAAGGCCCTCTGGACGACCTCGGGTGCCGCTGGGTGGATGTACATGGCGTTCTGGATGGGGGCTATGGTGCCGTCCACGGTGTTCATCGCCGTGATTATCTCCTGCATCAGAATCGGGGCGAAGGGCCCTATGATGTGGGCGCCCAGTATCCTGTAGGTGCCGTCCTCGACGATTACCTTGACGAAACCCTCCTCGATTTCCATGGCGGCCCCCTTCGCCGTGTCCCTGTAGTCGTAGTGGCCGACGAGTAATTCATGTCCCTTCTCCCTCGCCTCCGCCTCGGTCATCCCCACGGACGCCACCTGGGGGTGGGTGAAGACGGCGTACGGGACGGCAGAGTAGTTCACAGGGTCCCGTTGGCCTAAGAAATTGTACCAGGCGACCTCGGTCTCGTAGTTGGCCACATGTTTGAACATGTGCCTACCAATGGCGTCCCCGAAAGCCCAGATCATGGCCTTTGTTGTCTCCAGATACTCGTTGACCTTGATGTAGCCCCGCTCGTCCAGCTCGACCCCCGTCCTCTCGGGCTTGAGGATGTCGGCATTGGACTTGCGGCCCGCCGCTATGAGCAGCTCCTCACCGGAGAACCGGCTGCGCTCCCCCGTATCCGTGTCGACGGCCGAGACCCTCTTCAAACCATCCACCATGTGGGCATCGACGACCTCCACGCCCGTGTGTATCTCCATCCTTCGGCCCATTGACCTCTCCAGGAGCTCTGACACCTCGGGCTCCCCCTGCTTTATCAGCCTGGGGCTCCTGCTGAGGAGGGTCACCTCGGTCCCGACGCTGGAGAAGAAGTGGGCGAACTCCACCGCCACGAATCCTCCTCCCACGATGATGATGCTCCCCGGCCTCTCCGTGAGGTCCCAGACTGTCCGGCTGGTGATGTACCCGACCTGCTCCAGGCCCTCGATGGGCGGGATGAGGGGGCGTGCCCCTGAGACGATGAAGATGTACTTGGCGGTTATCGTCTCCTCCCCGATCTTCATTGTGTAGTCAGAGACGAACTCGCCGACATCCCTGTACATCGTGAGGTTCAGGACATGCTTGACGCCCTCCTCCATATGGGAAACGTCCTCCCCGATCATCTTCCGGCTCCTCTCCATGATGTACCCGAAGTCGATCTCCTCTATCTTCACCTTGATGCCGAACTTCGCGGCCTCCCTGATGACGCTGATGACGTCTGCGGGGTAGATCACATTCTTGGACGGTATGCACCCCCTGTTCAGGCAGGTTCCGCCGAGGGGGCCGCTCTCGACCACAGCGACATTCATCCCACGGTTGATGGCGGCGTCGGCGATGGACATGCCAGACCCTGAGCCAATTATGAGTACGTCAAAATGCTCCATGGAAATCAGTAGAGGATTGTGAGCGAACGGTAAAAGACCTTACGGAAGGTGGGTCACTCCAGCTCGACTGTCCCGTACTTGTTGTAGTACTCAACCCAAAGGCGCCTCATCTCCTCGTCGAGGCTGTCCTTAATGAGTCCGAAGATGGTTGTGATGTTCTCGATGGCGAAGACCTTGAGCCCCATGTCCTCTAGGTACTGGACGGCGCTCCGATCCTCGACGCTGTCCTTGTCCCCCATCCTTTCCTGCCTATCCACCGCTATGATGAAGCCGACGACCTCGTGATCCCCCAGCAGCTTCAGCTTCTCGACGCTCTCTACCTTCGTGACGCCCGTTGTTATCGTATCGTCGACGACTAGGATCCTCTGGCCGGGCTTGAAGTAGCCGGCTCCCACTATCACCCTGTCAGCGGAGAGGTCTCCGTACTCCTTCTCCTCCTTCCTGTCGTACATGTACCTCTTATCCATGCCATAGAGCTCCTTGAGCCCCTCGCAGGTTAAGGTCGCTAGGCTGATCCCCTTGTAGCTGGGGCCGAAGACGTAGTCAAAGTCATCGAGGAGCCCCTGCTCCATGAGGAGGGCGATGTAGCTGGCGAAGGCCCACTTGACCGCCGCAAGGGACTCACCATCGGTGAGGGCTCCCAGGTTGACGAAATAGGGGGAAGGCCGTCCACTTTTAAGCATGAAGGGCTCATCTGGGTTCGGGGGGAGCCTGAGGGCGCCTTTCTTGATGAGAACGTCCAGAAAGACCTGCTCGATCCTCTCCTTTGAGACGAGCCCGCCACCCTCAAGGGTGAAGTCGTCGCTCTTCATGTACTCAAGGATGGAGCCGTAGTAAAGGATGGAGCCGCAGTAGGAGCAGTGGAGCTTTGTGGCCTCTACGCCGCCGTCGGCCTCAACCTTGAACCTCGTCCTCGGAGGCGTGTACTCGGCGTTTGTCGGGCATAGGGGATTCGGGCACTTGAATATCCCCTCTATCTCGGTGGGCAGCCTCAGGCGTCTCTTCTCCTTCACACTCCAATCCTCGATGATGTTCAAAGTCGCAGTCGGCGCAACTAGGGCGACCAAGTCGATCTGCCGCGAGGTCAGGTAGGTACCCTCCACCTTGATCAGATCCTTAGTCCCGAGGCTCCCACTATCAACGTTCTGGGCTATCAGGGCCCTGGCTTTAGGGTCAAGCTTGAGAAGATTGAGGACGAGGAAGGCCTTTCCAGCGGGGATGTGGTCGACGACGATACCGTTCTCGATTTTTCTCACGAGGAGCTGCCTATCAGACAAGCACTACCCTCATGAACCCTAGCGAGGTCGTTGAAAAGTCTTACCGTCAATCAGCCCTGCAATTCCGCTGAACGATCTCGTGGTTAAAGATCTCAGGATATCCTTTTTTCAATCAGGTTGGATGTATCCTTATCGTAGACGCAGCTATACGAACCGGGATTGAACGCATGGGAGAAACTAGGAGGGAAAGGGAGCGAGAGAGCGTTTCTACCCTCCACGATATGGAGAAGGGCGTCGAGAAAGCGCCAGGCCCTCTACGGTCGAGCCTGAACATGATCCTCAGCCGGATAATAGAGAAGAGGATAGGGTACTACTTGGAGAAGCCAGACGAGTACGGCGGAACCTCCATGATGGCGGGTCAGGCGCCCGTTTAAAGGGAATTGTTTATACCCTCGCTTTGTCTTCACTAGCTTATCATGAAAGGTATAAGCAACAGTTACAACGATGACAGGGACTTCAGACCAAGGTCCCAGCTGTCCGGCTTCTTAGCGAGGCGATCCGGCTTAATCGCCGTGATACTTGTTCTGATCATCCTGGGAGGTGCCATTTACGTGCAAGGATTCGCTAGGGTTCAAGCGGGCTACCGGGGAGTCCTGCTCACCTGGGGCAAGGTCGAGGACAAAATACTCCCCGAGGGACTCAACTTCATCATACCCTTTGTCCAGTCCATTGTACAGATGAATGTCCAGGTGCAGAAAGCCGAGTCGACCGAGTCGACTGCCACAAAGGATCTGCAAGAGGTATCGACGACGGTTGCCGTGAACTTCAGGGTGAACCCCGGCATGGTCAACATCGTCTACCAAGAACTCCGACAGGACTACGTCTCGAGGGTCATCAAGCCCAACATCGAGGAGTCCCTGAAGGCGGCGACAGCCCTGTACACTGCTGAGGAGCTCATCAGCAAGAGGCCTATAGTGAAGACGACCTTCGACGACATCCTAGCAGAAAGACTGAAGGTCTTCAACATTGACGTCATCTCCGTCTCATTGACAGACTTCCAGTTCAGCCCTTCCTTTAAGGCGGCCATCGAGGCCAAGGTGACGGCCGAGCAGCAGGCCCTGGAGGCCAAGAACAAGCTGGAGCAGATACGGTACGAGGCACAGCAGCAGATCATACAGGCTGAGGCCGAGAAGAACGCCACCATCGCGAGGGCGCTTGGGCTGGCAGAAGCCGCGATCATCGAGGCAAACGCCACGGCGAGGTCCATAGAGCTCATCACGTCCCAGATGACGCCGGAGTACGCCCAGTACCTATGGCTGACCCAATGGGACGGCAAGCTACCAGCCGTCGTCGGCGAGGGCCAGGGCTACATCATCGACGTCAGCTCCCTCATAGACGAAGGCGGCTAAGGCCGAACACACTTTTTTTTCCTGTATTTCTTGTTATAGGGTACCACATAGGGTCAATATTGAAATAGCCTTCTCGACCTTTATCCACCCATGTCTGAAGAGAAGATGAGGGATTTCTTGGATACCGGAGGCGACTGGGATCGGATGAGGACGAGCGTGCCCGGCGTCTTCGTCCAGAAGCTGCCTCCTTACAGGAACGCGCCGGAACGCCTCGCGGTCGAGGTTAACCCAGTGGACTCCGCGGGGAACCCCACCAAGAGGAGGGGGCTCCTGATAAGGTACAGGGAGGAGTACGAGGCCTTCAAGGAGATACTGAACGACGAGAAGCTTCCCAAGCTCCTCGACATGCTTGAAGAGGTCAACCCGAGCAGGGGGGCCTCCGGCAAGAAGAGGGACGACGTAATAGAGATCTGAGGGTCCCCAGACTTCTTCCCATAACACCGGGTGAAACTCGCCCGGCCGAGGAGGAGGGCCTCCCGGCACTCACTTAGCCCATCAGGAAGCTGGCCTAGAGGAAGCTCTGAGCTAGGGTAAGAATAGGACCTTGCCGCCCCTCTTCGACTTGGCGACCCCGAAGGCCTCCTTTGCCTCCTCCAGCGGGAATCTGTGTGTTATGATGTCCTTCACGTTGACCAGCCCATCCTGTATGAGCCCGATGGACTGCCCGAAGTTAGCCGGCCTCGCGTCGTAGGCGCCGGCGAGCACTATCTCGCGCCTGACAACGCTTGTCATCGGCACCTCGACCACACCCGGGAAGATACCCACGACGGTGATGTGACCCCTCTTCCTAACGATCTCGATCGCCTGGGGCACAGCGGGGGCCGCGCCCGTGGCTATGAAGGCTACGTCGGCGCCTTTTCCGTCGGTCTTCTCCATCACCCTCTTTACGAGGTCTTCCTCCTCTATGTTCACCCACTCGAACCCCAGCTTCTCGGCGATGTTGAACCGCTCGGTGTCGACGCCGACTCCCGTGAGTAGCACCCGGGCTCCAGCGAGCCTGAAGAGCTGGGCCGAGAAGAGCCCTATGGGTCCCACGCCCTGGACGACAGCGAGCTCCCCTAACTTTATTGGAGTGATATCCCTGACGAAGTGGAGGGCGTTGCTCAAGGGCTCGACGACCGCGGCCTCCTCGTAGGACATTCCCTCAGGGACTGCGTGGAGCAGCCCGCTGGGTACGGAGACGTACTCAGCGAAGCCGCCGTCCACGTGGATGCCGAACAGGGTGGAGTCCTCGCAGAGGTTGCTCATCCCCTCCCTGCAGAAGCGGCACACTCCGCATGCCTTCACGGACTCGCTCAGCACCCTGTCGCTGGCCTCGAAGCCCTCGACCCCAGGGCCGATCTCGGCCACCTCCCCGGAGAACTCGTGGCCCATCACGACGGGCAGCTTCATCCTAGAGTAGGCCGGGGTGTAGTCGTAGATCCCCAGGTCGCTCCCGCAGATTGCGGCGGCCCTCACCCTGATGAGGACATCCCCCTCCCCAGGCTCCGGTGCGGGAAGCTCCGCTACCTCCACGCCGGGCCCAGGCCTGCTCTTCACGACGGCCTTCAACTGCCTCACATAGCAGCCTCAGCCCCCAACAGTCTTAACTTTTTTCCGTACATGTGGATGAGGGTTAACAAGGAGTCCAGGTGATCCAAGTTGAATGAGGTTGAGAGGCGGGTTCTGGAGCGCGTTGACACCGAAGGGCTGATCGACTACACCTCGGAGCTGATCTCTGTTCCAAGCTACGGTGGAAACGAGCGCGCGGCCCAGTTGAACGTGGCTGGGAAGCTGAGGGCCCTCGGCTTCGACGTCGACACCTGGGAGGTGGACTTCGAGAAGCTGCGGGGCCACCCGGACTTCGGCATGTCCTACCCTCGGGATGAGGGGCTCGGGGTGGTGGGGACCGTCGGTGAGGCTGGTAGGACCCTCATCCTCTGCGGACACGTCGACACCGTCGCCCCCGGGGACACGGCCAACTGGGATACGCCGCCTCTCGAGGCGACCACGGTGGACGGCCGCCTGTACGGGAGGGGAAGCGCAGACATGAAGGGGGGGCTGGCCTGCGGCCTCTACGCCGTGAAGGCGGTGCTCGACGCCGGCGTGGAGCTGGAGGGCAGGGTTGTCTTCGAGAGCGTGATAGGCGAGGAGGACGGGGGCTGCGGGGCCCTGGCCACCTGCCTGAGGGGCTACAGGGCCGACGCCGGCGTGGTGATGGAGCCGAGCGAGGTGAAGATAGCCCCGGAGATCGCCGGAGCCATGAGCTTCAGGGTCGCCGTTCCCGGCAGGGCGGTCCATGCATGTGTCAGGGAGGAGGGCGTCAGCGCCGTGGACAAGTTCATCGACATCTACCAAGGCCTCAGGGAGCTGGAGAGGGAGCGCAACCAGAGCATAGAGGACCCCCTCTACTCGAGGTACGAGACGCCTTACGCCATCAACGTTGGGCGGGTCGAGGGAGGCCAGTGGCCCGGCACGGTCCCCGAGTCGGTAACCTTCGATGCCCGGATGGGAGTCGCCGTCGACGAGTCGCAGGAGGACGCGAGGAGGGTGCTCGAGGAGAAGATCGTCAAGCTCGCTGACGGCGACCAGTGGCTCAGGGAGCACAGGCCCAAGGTCGAGTGGGTGGGCTACAGCTTCGCGCCCTCGAGGATACCCGTCGACCACCCCATCGTAGAGACGATCGGAGGCGCCTACAGGGACGTCACGGGCACGGAGCCGGTTCTTGAGGGCATGACCTACGCATCGGACGTGAGGCACCTGGTGAACGTAGCCGAGACGCCGACGACCGTCTTCGGCCCCGGAGACGTCAGGGTCGCCCACGGGCCCAACGAGTTCGTGCCCTTGGAGGAGCTGGAGGTAACAGCGAGGACCCTCGCCCTGACGATCCTCAGGTTCGTGGGCTACAAGCACTGAGCCCGGGAACATCGGCGGCTCTCCACACTTTTCTCCTCAACCCCCCAACTGCATGGTCACACCATCTCTCAGTTTATAAAACACGAGGCGTATGATTCAGGAAATCTGGTGTACGCTGTGAAGAAGCTCGGCCTGATCGTCAACCCCGTGGCTGGAATAGGAGGCAGGGTCGGCCTGAAGGGGAGCGACGGCAGGGAGATCCAGGAGAGGGCGGTTGAGCTCGGAGCCGTAAAGAACGCCCCGGGCAGAGCCGTCGAGGCCCTCAGGAGGCTGCTCCCCCTCAGGGATGAGATCGAGCTCGTGACCTACCCCGGGGAGATGGGCGAGGACGAGGCACGCGAGTGTGGCTTCGAGCCGAGGGTGATAGGCGAGATATCCCCGGGCGAGACGACGGCGGAGGACACGAAGACGGCCGCCGGGGAGATGCTCGAGTACGGGGTCGACCTAATACTCTTCGCCGGGGGCGACGGGACAGCCAGGGACGTCTACGAAGCCGTCGACGGCGAGGTGCCTGTCCTCGGGATCCCAGCCGGCGTCAAGATCCACTCGGCCGTCTACGCGATAAACCCGAAGAGCGCCGGGGAACTCGCTGCGCTTTACCTCCGTGGGGGCCCCATGACGGTCCGGGAGTCTGAGGTGATGGACATCGACGAGGACGCCTTCAGGGAGGACAGGGTCTCCGCCAGGCTATACGGGTATTTGAAGGTGCCCTACGAGAGGGCCCTGGTCCAGGGCTCCAAGGAGGGCAGCTCCTACCAGGAGGACTTCGTCCTCGAGGCCATCGCCCGCGACATAGTCGACGACATGGACGAAGACACGGCCTACATCATCGGACCGGGGTCGACGACGAGGCCCATAGCCGAGACGCTGGGCCTGAGGAAGACCCTGCTGGGCGTCGACGTGGTACAGGGAGGCCGGCTGCTGGCATCCGACGCGAACGAGTCAACGCTCCTGGAGCTCATCGACGGCCGGAAGGCGAAGATAGTCGTCACCGTCATTGGCGGCCAGGGGTTCATCTTCGGCAGGGGTAACCAGCAGATAAGCCCGGAGGTTATCCGCCGTGTGGGGAGGGAGAACGTCCTGGTCGTGGCGACGCCCGACAAGATGGCTTCATTGAAGGGGAGGCCCCTCCTCGTGGACACGGGGGATCCTGGGCTCGACGGGGAGCTCAGCGGATACGTCAGGGTCATCACGGGCTACCGCAGGCGAGTCGTGTATAGGGTCAACTCCGGTTCCTGACTCTCACCTGGGCTCGTAGGGGCCGAGGAACTCCTCCTGCAGCGTGTTCCCGCCGTCGATGACTATGTGGGTGCCCGTGACGTACCTGGACTCGTCCGACGCCAGGAAGAGCACGGTCTCCCCGACCTCCTCGGGCGTCCCCTGCCTGCACATCGGGATGTTCCTCCCGAAGGCCCTCATCCTCTCCTCAGCGTCTTCGTCCCCGGAGGCCCCCCTGGTGCCAAAGGCGCTCGGGCTGTGGATGTAGCCGGGGTAGATGCAGTTGACGTTGATGCCGTACTGGGCGACCTCCAGGGCGAGGGCCGTGGTGAACCCCTTGACCGCCGCCTTCGTGGCGCCGTATGCGGTCTGACCTCCTGCCGGCGTGCCCACCATGGGCCCCGTCACGCTGGCCATGTTGACGATCTTCCCGTACCGCCGCTCCATCATCGACGGCAGCACGGCCTTGGCGCACCTGAACATGCCGAAGACGTTGATGTCGAACATGTTGAACAGGAAGCCCTCGTCCATCTCCACAAGCTTCATCCGGGGATAGATGCCCGCGTTGTTCACCAGGATGTCGATCTTCCCGTGCTCCTCGAGTACCTTCCCGACGACCTCTTCGACCTGCTCCGCCTTCGTGACGTCCATCACGTGGGACACGGCGACGCAGCCCGCACTCCTGATCTCCTCGGCTGTCTCCTCCACCCCGGGATGAACGTCCGTGAGGACGACCGTGGCCCCGTGCCTCGCCAGCACCCTTGAGGTCCCCGCCCCGATCCCCTGTCTGGCGCCTGTGACCATGGCGACCTTACCCTCCAGCCTGTTCATCTCCTCAGCCCCCTCTTCCTGACGTAGGCCCTCCAAGTCATCGCCCACCCCTCCGGGTCGTTCAGCGGCTCCGCGACGATCTTGCTCCCCGAGGACCTGTGGGGGGCCGACCTGACAAGCTCTGGGCTCTCATATGCCTCGTCTACTACCCTGGCGAAGACGTCGGCCCAGTGGTCCAGATCTTCCTTCGAGTAGGTCTCGCAGGGCTCCGGGGTGAAGGGCTCGGGCACCAGCCATGGGTGGTGGCTCTTGAAGTAGCTCTGGACACCGTAGTCGATCATCCTGTTGGCGACGTCGTTGGTGCCGACTCCCGTCTCCTCCTTCAGCCTCTCCAGGCTGTACCTTATCTGGTCGACCCGCCTCTCCACGCCGAAGGGCTTGGTTACCCCCCTCAGCGCAGTCAGCCTCTTCTCCAGGTACTGGTTGTTGATCATGGAGACCTCCGCGACCTCCCTCAGCCCCCCCGCGCCCATGCTCATGGCCCAGGCGTAGGACCTGAGCACCACCTGGACGTTGCCCATGAAGTCCCGGACCCTGCCGATGCTGTTCGGCCTGTCATAGTCGAGGCGGTAGACGCCTTCCTCCTCAACGACGACAGGCACAGGCAGGAACTCCGCGAGCTCCTCCGTGACCCCCACCGCGCCGCAGCCAGGCCCCGACGATCCGTGGGGAGACGAGAAGGTCTTGTGGAGGTTGAAGAAGCACATGTCGAACCCCGCGTCCCGGGCGCGGGTGATGCCGAGCAGGGCGTTGGCGTTGGCCTGGTCGTAGCTGCAGAGGCCGCCGGCCTCGTGGACTATGCTCGTCCACTCGTCGATCTCCGGGTTGAAGATCCCGGTGTCCTCTGGGTTGGTTATGAACATCCCCGCCGTGTGCTCCGAGACCGCCTCCTTCAACGCCTCTATGCTGGGCAGCCCCGTCTCCTCGTCCGGGTAGAGGGTGACGAGGTTGAACCCGGCCGTCGCCGGGCAGGCTGCGTCGCAGGGGTGGCTGAAGATCGTGGTTATGATCTCGTTCCTCTGCTCCAGCTGACCGTTCACCTCGTGGTACTTCCTCATGATGCACGCGTTGTTGTAAGCGGCGGCTGACCCCCCGGGCGGCTGGAACGTGAAGGCGTCCATCCTGGAGACCTCCCCCAGGAAGACGTGGCCGAACTTGTAGACGATCTCGAGGATCCCCTGGAGCGTCTCCTCAGGCTGCAGGGGGTGGACGTCGGCCAGCCTCGCCGCGAGCTCCTCGTTCACCTTGGGGCTGTACTTCATCGTGCAGGTGCCGACGCCGATGTCGTTTCCAAGCTCCATCCCAAGGGTCTGCTGTGAGAGGCGGAGGAAGTGGCGGAGGACCCTGAACTGGGACATCTCCGGCAGCGCCGGCGGCCTCTCCCGCCTCATGCCATCCGGAATCTTAGACCAAGGGTCGCCCACGGCCTCCCTGATCTCCTCCTCTACCTCTGGAACTACTATTCCCCTCTCCCCCTCCCTGCTCAACTCAAGGACGATGGGCTCCTTCCAGTATGGAGCCTGGTAGTCCTTTACCCTCATTCCAGAACCTCCTCCAGGGCTGAGGCGAGCCTGTCTACGTCGCCCTTCGAGTGGACCTCTGTTACGCAGTAGAGCGAGCTGTTCCCCAGCTCGGGGAACTCCCCTGAGATGTCCTTGCCGCCGAAAATCCTGTGCCCTAGGAGGGCCTCGTTGACCTCTGACACGGTTTTTTTCTTCTCATCTAGGTTGACGACGAACTCCTTGAAGAAGCCAGGGAAGAGAACCCTGACTTCCCAGATCTCCGTCAGCCTCTTCGCAGCGAAG
>Ga0209427_10000718_pt1 | contig 36351 bp, 34 predicted proteins | sample DeeMarSWOR136_30_FD_187465 | JGI IMG/M metagenome (GOLD analysis project Ga0209427, IMG submission 187465) | Marine sediment microbial communities from White Oak River estuary, North Carolina - WOR-1-36_30 (SPAdes) (version 2) | ecosystem: Environmental > Aquatic > Marine > Intertidal zone >...
CCATCTGTCCTGCTTCATAGATAACCGTCCAGATTTTTTCAACAATGCCCTTGAGGAAGTCCAGGTTGCGCATTTGTTCAGTGATCACGCGTTCCCAGTCCCATTGATCGACGTAAGCGCTATGATCGTGGTCAAGAAAATAGTCCTTTCGGACGGCCCTCATGTCAGTACATATGCCTTCGCCAACTTTGCAGCCGAACTGCCTGAGGGCCATGCGTTTCCATTTCGTGGCCGCCTGAACCACCTGGGCATCGATCCTTTTATCAAGACCAAGCCCGCAAGGAAAATCTATTGGTGTCCGTGAACCGTCCCTGTCAAGATAGTCATTGACTCCGCTCTCCTTTGATACAATGAGCGGTACCTGAACCATAAAGAGATTGAGTTCCTTGCATAGATTTTCTTCAATAAAATTCTTGATCTTAAAGAGTGCCTTCATTCTGTCCTTGGGGCCAATTAAGGCTTCATAGTCATGCGGGAGTATCTTATCCACCTCTTCGTAAGTGCTGATTCCTGGGCCAGCCAGATCCGCTCTTTTATTAGCCATTTTACTTCTCCATCCTTATTATTAGTAAAATATAAAAGTATAATCTATAATTGTTAAAATAGTCGAAACTATAAACATTTTCAATAAATGATCTTGAAGAGACGCTCAAACACTCTAAGTTATTCTTCATTTATTCGATTAATCTGAACGTGTCAAGCTAACGTTGTATCCGTCATATTATAGAGACAAGTCAAAGAGATGCCGGTTTAGCCTTGACACATAGGGTCAAGGCTCCTATGTTTCTTCAGCCTGAAAGCAGGTTCTTATATGTTCGACTATACATGCTAGCAAAGGAACCTGATTAAAATATTTACAATAAAATCACCAGAAAGGGGACTATGTAATGGATAGACTAAAAGGAAAGGTAGCCATTATAACCGGTGCAAATGCAGGAATAGGGGAGGGTACAGCTGAGTTGTTTGCAAAAGAGGGCGCAGCCATTGTTCTAGTTGCACGCAGAAAAGAAAAACTCAAGGCGGTTGCAGAGAGGATTAAAAAGGCAGGAGGACAGGCATTAGCTGTTCCCGGTGATGTGAAATCGGTGGCAGATATTAAAAATGTTCTTGAGCAGACGATAAAGACCTTCGGCAAGGTAGACATACTTATCAATAATGCCGGGATATCTGACCGTCACACCCCTACTATAAAAGTAACAGATGAATTATGGAAAGATGTTATCGACACAGATCTGACCGGGGTCTTCTACTTCTGCCGCGAGGCTCTCAAGTACATGACTAAGGCAAAGTCAGGTGTTATTATAAATGTATCATCCATATGCGGAATATATGGAAACGCAGGCGTTCCTTATTCTGCCGCAAAGGCAGGCGTTAATGGACTGACCAGAAATATCGCGATCCAGTATAGCGGCACTAATATACGCTGCAACGCAGTATGCCCAGGTCCTACCCCAACGGAATTAAATACACCTGAACAATTAGCAAAGTTTGATCCAGAGTTTATGGAAATATGTGAGAGACATGCTGACCATAGTGTCGGGAAGTCCGAGGTAATTGATCAGGCAAACGCAATCCTGTTTTTGGCGAGCGATGAAGCCAGATACATAACAGGGCAGTTATTGGTTGTTGACAGAGGTATGTGCCTTTAATCAATGCCAATGGCCCCATAATAATTTGAAGACTTGATTTAAATATCTTTGGAGGATATGGAAGGCAGTCTTGATTATAAAGTAGGCTATTTTTACATCTTAAGGGCCTCCTTCTATATCCTTTAGTTAACAGAGTCTTTTTCAACCGTTATATCTTTTCCATGAATCACGTAAGAGACCAAAAACTGTTATAATTATATCTTCTTGCACTTTATGTAAATTCATAGCAGTCCAACATAAATTTAGTCCCTAGTGTGCCGTCAGGGAAAAAGATACGTGGCTACTCTGACATATAGATCCAATTGTAATTAATGGGCCTGAGTTGAATTGAATCGGGTTTAGGATGCAGGAATTCGTCTGTAAGCCTCAACCATCTATAGGCAGGGTTGACTTTTCTTATCTTTCCGTCCTCAGGTGGCCTGGAATGCAGAGTATGGTCGTAAACCGCCTCTGAAATACCCACATAATAGTCCATTGCCGGATAAAGGTAGGAGGTTTTAAATAGTTCCGCATCCATGCCTTCTCTCCCGGCAAGCGCCGTTATCTGTTTGTTTGTAAGGCGGATAAGGAAGTACTTGGAGACACCACGTTCGGAATATTTGACCATGGAACGGGATTCGGCGCTAGAGATAAAGATCGTGCTTATCATATCCAGTTTCTTAAGTAATTGAGCAGCGATCAAGGCTGCAGTCCTCCTCCCGCCGACACTGTAATGGCAACCATAATATTCAAAAAGTTTATTCTGAAGTATACGGGCCTCTTTATCCCCTTTTTCATATAGATTATTCTGTATATACCTGAGCCATTTGGCTAGATCCTCAGCCGCATCCGCGATCGGCCAATCGATCTTTACATGAAAGTGGGTAAGGGCATATCTATTTTTCTTTTTAATTGTCGGGTCCTGCTGTATAAGGAGGGCGTAATCTATATCAAGGAGTTCAGAGACAAGATCAAGAAAGCCAGGATGGTCAAAGTACCTGAGATTGCTGTGAAACTTTTTATAGATGGAGAAGTCGGCCAGGAGTCCGAGGTTTTCTTTTACAACTGAATTTTCAGGGAAGAATCGAATATAATTTTTTAATTCAGGATTTATGGACATTTCACAGAAGATAACAATGAAGGTCTTGAATAGTTTTGACTCCTTTTCCATCTTTTTTGGCCTTGGCCTAAGTTCACTCTTATCGACGAAACTATATTCAACATTATTTTTCAGATAATTATAAAAGGAATCTATAAGGGAAATCTTCATCAATCTCGATTCCAGCGCATCCCGAATTATCTCATAAAGAGAGCGCCGCACCTTCTCGTAGTAATTAAGGTGTTCCCTGTAAAGCCACATAGAAAGATACCATAATGTATATTGAAAGTTATTCTTTAAGAAATGTAGTTATTTATTGGTTTTAAAAAGATAATTCCATAGATTTTTTGCGAAAAAGCCAAAAGATAGCTTTTATATATTATGTTAAATTATATAAAATTTAATTAAATGTCAAGATAAAAGAGGGTATATGAATCTGAAAATCCCTCTTTTCTTTTTATTATTTTAGGTGTATAAGCACCGATTCTAAGGATTTTTTATGGAATTAAATAATACATATACAAGGTAATTAAATTCATTCGGATAGAGATTTATATAAATGACTCCAGAAATTGAACATATCAGAAATATAGGTATTAGTGCCCATATAGATTCAGGCAAAACCACCCTAAGCGAAAGAATATTGTATTACACCAAGAGGATATTCGCTGTACACGAGGTAAAAGGCAAGGACGGTGTGGGTGCCACGATGGATTCTATGGAGCTGGAAAGAGAAAGAGGCATAACAATCTCTTCCGCAGCCACCTATTGCGAGTGGAACAACCATACAATAAACATAATTGACACTCCTGGACACGTGGATTTTACTATAGAGGTCGAACGTTCGCTGAGGGTGCTGGATGGTTCAATACTGGTTTTATGTGCAGTGGGGGGTGTGCAGTCACAGACTATTACAGTCGATCGGCAGATGAACAGGTATAAGGTGCCAAGAATCGCCTTTATTAATAAATGCGACCGGGCGGGGGCAAATCCCGGAAGAGTGGTGGAGCAGCTTTGCGCGAGACTTAATCATAACGCCGTGCTTATGCAGATACCGATCGGACTTGAAGGAGAGCTTGCGGGAGTGGTGGATCTTGTATCCATGAGAGCCATATATTTTGAGGGCCCGTACGGTGGAGATCTGAGGTCGGATGACATTCCTGATTATCTCCTCGATGATGCCAGGAAGGCAAGGGAAGTTATGCTGGATGCGGCCTCGATGTTTTCGGATAGATTAATGGAAGCAATCATTGAAGGGGACGTCAGCTCCGGTTTGATCCATGAAGCCATAAGGACGGGGACTATCTCACGAGAACTTACTCCCGTATTTTTAGGGGCGGCCTATAAAAATATCGGCGTCCAACCTCTCCTCGACGCGGTAACACTCTATCTTCCTTCCCCCATGGACGTTAAAAATATCGCTCTGGATCTGGAACAGGAAGAGAAGGAGGTGGTATTAGTTTCAGAACCATCCGCTCCTTTGGTAGCCTTGGCATTCAAGCTAGAGGTGACGCCATACGGCCAGCTTACCTACCTGAGGATATATCAGGGTTCTATCAAGAAGGGAGATGATCTCGTAAACACAAGGGACAGGAAAAGGGTAAAGGTAGGGAGGCTGGCCAGGATGCACGCAGATAAGATGGAAGAGATATCCATAGCAAGGGCGGGGGATATCGTTACACTTTTCGGTGTTGAGTGCTATTCAGGCGATACCTTCACGGACGGCAGATTGAGATATGCGATGACCTCCATCTTTGTACCTGAACCTGTTATCTCTCTGAGCGTATCGCCGAAAGATAATAAATCCGAGATAAAGATGGCCAAGGCAATCAACAGGTTTGTCCGTGAAGATCCCACATTCCGCAGTTACGTGGATCATGAATCAGGAGAGAACATCATCTCAGGCATGGGAGAATTACATCTCGAAATATATGTGGAAAGGATGAAACGGGAATTCGGGGCCGAGGTTGAGACTGGTATGCCTCAGGTTTCATACAGGGAGGCTATCTCAGCGAGGGCGGAGTTTGATTATATTCATAAGAAGCAGACGGGCGGGGCCGGGCAATATGGCAGGGTAGCAGGATTCATGGAGCCGTCTGAAGATGGCGTGTATGAATTTATCAATTCTATAAAAGGAGGAGTCATACCTACCGAATATATACCTGCTATTGACAAGGGGTTTAAATCATGTCTCAAGAAGGGGCGGTTAATAGGGTTTCCTGTTCTGGGTATGAAGATTACCATTAACGACGGTCAGTTTCATAGTGTGGACTCATCCGAACTTGCCTTTACGCAGGCCGCCATAGGGGCCTTTAATCAGGCATATTTTAAGGCCAAACCTATCATTCTTGAGCCTATTATGAAGGTGTCAGTGGAATCTCCGTCGGAGTATCAGGGAAACGTTATGGCTTCGATAAATCAGCGCAGGGGCATTATCATAAGTTCCGCGGAGGATGGGATGTTTACCAACGTTGAATCCGAAGTGCCTCTCGCGGAGATGTTCGGGTATGCAACCGCGCTCAGATCACTAACACAGGGCAAGGCAGAATTTACCATGGAGTTTTCAAAATACCAGAAGGTCCCCGAATCCATAGCGGAGGAATTGAAAAAGACACTTGTTGAAAGATCAAAGGGAGGGAAGAAATAATGCAAGACTTTATTGACATCAGCCCGTTAAAACTGCTTGAGATGTCCTCAAGAAAGGAATTAGGCAGAGGCAAACTCGGGGTCCTTATGGCGAGGGCAGGCGTTGGGAAGACGGCATGCCTGATACATATCGCCTTTGATAAGCTGTTTCGCGGGGAGAAGCTTGTCCATATCTCCTTGGAAGACGCACCTGAAAAGGTGACTTCATATTATAATGTTATCTTTTATGATCTTGTAAAGGCGCTCGATATGAAAAACGAGACCGAAAACAAAATGTTATTCGATAGGAATAGGATGATCCTTGCCTATATGAATAGAAGTTTTAAGATAAAAAGGCTCAAGGAGAACCTTAAAACCCTTGTCGACAAGATTGAATTTTTACCGGATTCTCTTATAGTTGATGGCCTTGATTTTGAAAATGCGGACAGGGATATATTTGAAGGTTTCAAGGAACTCGCCTCCGAGTTTAATGTGGAGATATGGTCCTCAGCCCTGTCCCACAGGCACATTACCGATGTGAATGAAAGGGGGATTCCATACCCATGCAGCAGAGTTGATGACCTTCTGAGTATCGTGATCCAACTTCAATCCACTCAATCGGGTGTCTTTCTTAAGCTTATAAAGGACCATGACAGCCCGGTGTTGCCTGATGCAAACGTAAGGCTTGATCCAAACACATTTCTGGTAGTTACCTAACTTCTGTCAGGGAACAATAGATCCCTGTGAAGGGGCAGCCGTCCAGTTTATGCGCGAACATAGGCGGAACGGGGAATAGATGGTTCATCCTGCCATTAAAGAAAATAGTCTTCATATAATCTTCAGCAAACGCATGCTTGTCGCCTTTATCATGGGCTTCTCATGCGGTCTTCCGCTTCTCCTTACCATGGGCGTTTTACAGGCATGGATGAAAGATGAAGGTATAGATCTGACCCTGATTGGGCTGATCAATCTAGTTCAGATCCCTTATACCTGGAAATTTCTATGGGCCCCCATTATGGACCGCTATACCCTGCCTTTTTTGGGCCGCAGGAGAGGTTGGCTCCTGATTGCTCAACTGGCGCTGATAGGTTCTATAATAGGACTGGGGTTTTCCAATCCGGCAAATCATTTCTGGATGATGGTAATAATGGCAATGCTCGTGGCATTTTTTAGTGCTACACAGGATATAATTGTGGACGCATACAGGAGGGAAGATCTATCAGATAGGGAACTGGGATTAGGATCTTCTTTGTATATCTCCGGGTATAGACTGGGGCAAATGCTTGCAGCAGGAGGAGGCCTTATCATGGCGGATCATATACCGTGGTCTATGGTTTATCTCGTAATGGCAATGTTTATGCTGATTGGTGTTATTGTAACAATCATTGCACCTGAACCGATTATCAGTACAGAGACGCCCGGGACTATAAAAGATGCGGTTATTGAACCCTTTGTTGAATATTTTAAACGTAGAGACGCCCTCTGGATGCTTGCATTTATTCTTTTATACAAGATCGGCGACAATATGGTCAGCGGTATCACAATCCCATTTTTTCTTGAGATAGGATTTACAAAGACCCAGATTGGTGCTGTGGTGAAGATCTTTGGTATGTGGGCGATTGTCTTAGGCGCATTAGTCGGGGGTACAATAATGATACGCCTTGGTATCAATCGTAGCCTCTGGGTATTCGGTTTTCTCCAGGCTATATCCTCTGCATGTTTTGCCATACTGGCGCAAATCGGGCCAAGCATACCGGCATTATCAGCAGTTATTGCCTTTGAAAATATCAGCATGGGTATGGGATCAGCGGCACAATTGGCATTTATGGCCAGTATCACAGACAAGAAATTCACTGCTACTCAGTATGCCTTATTGTCGAGTCTCGCCGCTATTCCAAGGGTGATCGCATCAGCCCCAACCGGCTACATAGCAAAACACATAGGATGGGAGACCTTTTTTATTATGTGCGCCCTGATTGCAATCCCCGGGATGCTCCTCCTGTTAAAATTTGCGCCCTGGAATTCAGGAGAGGCGGTTGTAAATAATGTGAATAAATGATAGATTATAATAAAACGATAATATCAAATAATAAATATCGAATATGGAATTTTGAATGAAAAAAAATAGAAATAGAGTATGAATTTTTTCAGTTAGAAACCCGATATTCAAGGTTAAATATATCTCTTTTAGTGAGGAGAAGAACCTGATAAGGAATAAGCCCATAAAGGATATATTTATGAAGATTGGAAGGAACGACCCATGTCCCTGCGGCAGTGGTTATAAATACAAGAGATGTTGTCTTGGCAAGGATCTATCATCGAGGGATATCAGTGAGAGTTATTTGAGAAGATATAATATCCGCCTCAAGGAAAAGGCGGACATCGAGGCAATTAAACTTGCTGGCAGGCTTGCAATTGACACGCTTAATATGGTCGAACCTTATCTCAAACCTGGCATAAAGACCGATTATATCAATACCCTTGTCCATGAATTTATTGTCAAAAACGGGGCAAGACCTGCTCCGCTCAATTATCGCGGCTACCCAAAGAGCATCTGCATCTCTGTGAACGAAGTTATATGTCATGGTATACCTGGGGACTTGATTTTAAAGGATGGGGATATTGTAAATATTGATGTCACTCCGGTATTGAACGGATACTATGCAGATGCCAACAAAACATACTTTGTAGGAACAGTATCGCCAGATGCCAAAAAGATAGTAAGCGTAGCCAGGGAGTGCCTAAGGCAGGGAATGCTTATGGTTCGCCCAGGAGGCAGGATCGGCGATATAGGCTGGGCGATACAGAAACACGCCGAGGGACATGGTTGTTCCGTGGTCCGTGAGTTTGTAGGACATGGAGTGGGATTTGAATTTCATGAGCCTCCCCAGATACCGCATTACGGGGTTAAGGATAGGGGCGTTGTCCTTGTTCCAGGCATGGTGTTTACCATTGAGCCCATGATCAACCTCGGGAAAAAAGAACTCCATATCCTCAGTGATGAATGGACCGCCGTTACGGATGACGGCTCGCTCTCCGCACAATTCGAACAGACCATACATGTGACCCAAGATGGATTTGAAAGCTTGACGCCTTATGACCTTGATGAACTCCAGAATAATCAATAATATTCAAAAGCATATGCATTCTAAGGTGGTTGCCCTGTTAGGATTATGCTTAATGATTTAGTTGAAGTTATGTACCATGCGTTATCTTTTTAAGAAACGAAAGGAAACAGTGCACGATATATTGCATAGCTCGTATAAAGTCCTGATTTGTAATTTCGATGAGCGGCAGAGAGGAGAAATCCAAATAATCTCCGATTTATGAGATTTCTCCCTGCGGTCAAAAGGACAGAAAATCGGTATTATTTAAAGGTTTCACTATAAATCACTTGAACGATACCTGAGATGTCTGCGGAGATAATACAAAAGGCCAAGGACCTTGGCTTTTTAAAGATAGGCTTTTCAATCCCTGAGAGGCCCACCCATTTCAACAAATATATTTCATGGTTATCAGGGCATAAAAACGCTGAGATGTCCTGGATGGAGAGGCATACCAAGATTAGAGAAGACCCCGCCCTTCTGCTTAAAGGTTGCCAGGCTATCATATCGCTGGCATATCCCTATTCACCTAATCAACCAATAACCCCGGATGGTTTTAACGTATCCAGATACAGCCAACCTGACAAGGATGATTATCACCAGAGGATAAGGACACTCTGCAATGATCTGGTCACATTGCTTAAGGATATACATAAGGGATGCAAGGCCAGGATCTGTGTTGACTCAGTCCCTATCCTTGAGAGGAGTATTGCGTATTCATCAGGGATAGGTTTTATCGGAAAAAACAATATGCTGATTATACCGGGTTACGGTTCATATCTCTACCTTGCTGAGATAATGACAACAGCCCCTCTTGATATTCCATCCGTTGATCCGATAGAAAACCAATGCGGTTACTGTACTCGATGTTTGGATTCATGTCCCTCAGGGGCACTGGAAGAACCTTTTTCCCTAAATGCATCCAGATGTCTCTCATACCTGACCATAGAGCGTAAGAGGCATATCGATAAATATGAAGGGATAATGATGGGGAGATGTTTTTTCGGATGCGACAAATGCCAGGAGGTATGCCCGTTTAATAAGGAAGAGGGATCGAGAGAGATATTGCTCCCTTCTACAGATGAAATCTTGAACATGGACATGGTATCATTTTCTGAAAGGTTCGGAAATACAGCCCTCGCAAGGACCGGCATAGAAAAGATACAGATGAATATCCGTGCCATTACCGGTTAAGGGGATACGGCTTTTTGTCCAAGATTATAGGCCTCCTGTAAGGTTTCAGGGATTTCGTTAACGGCCGTTTTTTTATCAAGATTTCTGAAAAAGATCCCCCCTTCGTAGCTCATGTCAAGCGCATCAAAAAAATATCTGGCTGTTAACTGACTTCCATCAAACAGATTCTTTCCCCGTGTGCCCCCAACAGCGATAAGATAACCTTTACCGCTGTCGTATCTTTTTCTTGCTTCCGCGTCCTTTTCCAGAAATCTTTTGGCCCACATAGCCTGCGCCCTGTCAATAAGGAGTTTGACCTGGCCGGACAGTCCGTAGAAATAGATAGGGGAGGCAAGAAAGATAATATCCGCCCATTCAAAAAGTGGGTAAATGGACTGCATATCGTCTTTGACAACACATTTACCCGTCTTTTCACAAGCATTGCATGCCAGACAACCGGACATCTTCAATTCCCTCGCATAGATGCTCAAGGTCTCCGAGCCCATGGATCTTGCTCCTTCAAGAGCCTTATCAAGTAGTTGATCGCTATTTCCACCCTTGCGGGCGGATCCGTATATACCCAGTACCTTCATCTTGTATCCCCCTCCTAATCCTTAAATATCTCCCTGGCTGTGACCATTCTCATGATCTGGTTGGTCCCGGTGTATATCTGTATAAGTTTGGCATCCCTCATCATCCTTTCAACCGGAAAATCCTTTAAATAGCCATATCCGCCCATAATCTGCACAGCATCTGTAGTGACCTTCATGGCGTTATCTGATGCGAAGAATTTGGCCATGGCACAGGAGACAGGAATCTTGGCCCTGTTCTTTTCGTCGAGGTATTTTGCGGCCTGATATGTCATAAGGCGTGCGGCCTCAGTATTAGTTACCATCTCTGCAATCATGAACTGGATGGCCTGGAAACCGGCGATGGGCCTTCCAAATTGTATCCTCTGTTTGGCGTATCTCACTGCTTCATCAATAGCCCCCTGTGCAAGACCTACTGCCTGGGCGGCGGTCAATACACGGCCAATCTCAAAGGCCATCATCATGCTGGCAAATCCGTCACCCTCCTCGCCAATCCTGTTCCCTACGGGAACTACCAAATCTTCAAAAAAGAGGTGGGAATTGACGCAACCCCTCATGCCCATCTTTCTTTCATTCTTCCCGTAAATAAGTCCCTTTGAACCTTTATCAATAGCGAAGACCGATATACCTTTGGATTTTTTTGTGGGATCAGTATAGGCGTATAAAGATATTGTATCGGCCATAGAGCCATTTGTGATGAAACATTTCTGGCCATTAATAACATAGCTGTCCCCCTTGCGGACGGCGCTTGTCCTCATAGACTGTATGTCTGATCCTGCGTCTGGTTCAGTGGCCGCAAAACAGGCGATATTTCCCTTAACAAATCCCGGAAGATATCTCTCTTTCATTTCCTTGCTCCCGCCGTTGAGAATCGGTTGAATCCCGTCAGCCTGAGAGATAATCAATAATGCACAGGAGGCGGAAATCCTTGATATTTCCTCTACTATTTTTGAAAAAAGTATAAATCCTGCATTGATGCCGCCGTATTCCTCCGGGATAAGGGGAGCCAAGAGGCCGTTTTCGGCAAACAAATCTATTATATCCCTGGGCATCTCGTCCTTTTCATCTATCTCAGCCGCCCTTGGCTTTATCTTTTCCTTTGTAATCTGCCTTACAGTCTCCAGAATCATGTTCTGTTCTTTATCCAATTCTATCATCCCTGTTTTCCTCCGCATCAACAATTGATGTTTAAAATGCAAGCACTTTTGAACATCGCCTATCAATTGGCACATATGGTATTTGAGTTAAAAGGTCTCTTGAAAATTGTCGCGATACAACAGGCGAATAATAGATCCGTGAAAGGATTAACTCTATCACTGGACATTATACGGTATAATATTGCGCTATTAAGCCGTTGGAGTTTATAATATATGGAACATGATATTTCAAGTATCAAATCAAATTAAAACTTTATGCCGTATCCGTTAGATGATAATATTATCTCTGGAGGCTATGGATGAAAAAGATAGGCAGATTACATGTATTAACAGATATTCAGGTTCAACACAGGTTTACCCACGTGCATCTGGCCGAGATGGCCATTGCGGGCGGGGCGGATACCATCCAATTCCGTCAAAAACAAGGCAATATGCGTGAGATGATCGGGATAGCAAGGGATATGAAGTCCCTATGCAAAAAGGCCGGGGTAACTCTAATTGTAAATGATCGAATAGATATAGCGATTGCCGCCGAAGCGAATGGTGTGCATCTTGGGCAGGATGATTTTCCCATAACACTGGCACGGAGATTATTAGGAAATGATAAGATCATAGGTGGTTCGGCAAGGAACCTGGAAGAGGCACTTGAATGCGTTAATCAGGGTGCGGATTATATAGGATTTGGACCTGTTTATTCTACACTGTCTAAGGAGGACGCGGGAACTGCAACAGGTATTGAACTTCTCAAAGAGATATCTGAAACGATATCAATCCCCGTTATTGCTATTGGGGGCATCGGTCCCGTTAATATCCATGAGGTAATACGTTCTGGCGCACATGGAATTGCAGTGATCTCAGCGGTATGTTGTAATCCAGATCCTGAACAGGCTACAAGGATTTTAAAAGAGGCAATGAACTATGATGTCCCAAACACTGGCGGAAATAGGTGAATTTGGATTAATCCGACTCATACGTGACCTTATTGATATGGAGGGTGTTAATGAGCCCAGATTGATGATGGGGATAGGGGATGATTCCGCATCCTTCCTTCCGAGAGAAGGGTATGAAATCCTGATCACATGTGACTGTATGGTGGAGGGCCGGCATTACCTGAGAGGACATATCAATCCATTGGACCTGGGAAGTCGCGCAATGGTAATGAATATAAGCGATATTGGGGCTATGGGAGGCATCCCCGTCTTTGCAACAGTCTCTTTGGGTGTGAAAAAAGACACGCCGGTCCATTATATCTTGGAGATGTATCGGGGCTTTATTCGGGAATTAAATCCTCTTGGGGCAGCTGTTATAGGTGGAAATATAACCGGGTCTGATCACTCCGATTTTATGGATATCACATTAATTGGCGAGGTTGAGAGAGGGAAGATCATCCGGCGTTCTACTGCGAGACCAGATGATATCGTAATGGTAACAGGTTTCCCGGGGCAGGCTGCCGCCGGTTTAAGTATCCTTTTGAATAACGAAGACACAGGAGAATTACAATCTAATCCCCTGGTTCGGGCATATAATAAGCCTGTTCATCGCGCAAGGGAGGGGAGGGCAGCAGCCCTTTCAGGTTATGCAACCTCCATGATAGATATAAGTGACGGTCTATTGGGGGATCTCGGGCATATCTGTGAAGAAAGCGGCGTGGGTGCGGAGATAATCAGGGAGGCGCTCCCTGTAAGCGCTTATATGCGTGCATTTTCAGGCTCTAATGGACGTGATCACTATAAATGGATTTTGGGAGAGAGCGATGATTATGAGCTGATCATCACATGTGCGCCAAACAATACAGATAAGGTGCGCTCTGCAATAGCGGAGATAAGCGATGTACCTGTTACTGAAATAGGAAGGATTACCAGCAAGACGAATGGGATAGAGATTGTTTTTCCGGATGGTTCTAAACATGAAGAGGTGCACATTGGATGGGATCATTTTAAAAAGTAATAGATATGTGTAAGGTACAAGGCGAAAGGCACAAGGTGAAAGAATAGAAATCTTATAATTACTCAAGATCTCAATAATAAAATATATAAAGAAGGACAGGATTTTAGAAATGATCTATGATACGAATCTATCCAAAAAGGCGGCTGAAAACCTGAAAATGCTAAGGGCGAAAAAACCCCTTATACATAATATCACCAACTTTGTTGTCATGAATTACAATGCCAACATACTCCTCGCTATAGGAGCCTCACCGGTAATGGCTCATGCCATGGAAGAGGTGGAAGAAATGGTCTCTCTTTCCAACGCCCTTGTTCTTAATATCGGAACTCTCGAATATGACTGGATCAGTTCAATGATCAAGGCAGGTAAAAAGGCTAATAAGCTTGATATACCGGTAATCCTTGACCCTGTGGGATCAGGCGCTACTGCGTTCCGCACGGGATCAGCAAGGCGAATTATCAATGAAATCTCTATTAAGGTTATAAGAGGCAATGCCTCTGAAATTTTATCGCTTGCAGGAAAAGGATCTGACACAAAAGGGGTTGAAACCGCACAAGGTGTGGATGATGCATACGATACGGCCCTTAGCCTCTCAAAAGAATTAGGGACTACCCTTGTCATAACTGGTAAGGTCGACTTAATAACTGATGGAGACAGGATATTAAGGGTACATAACGGCCATGAATTGATGGGATTTGTAACAGGGACAGGCTGTGCTGCAACGGCTATTATCGGGGCCTTTCTCGCTGTAGATAATGACACTGTTTCAGCATCCGCGACGGCCCTTGCCTATTTCGGTCTTGCCGGCGAATTGGGCTCTATGAAGGCCAGCGCGCCAGGCAGTTTTATGACTGCCTCAATTGACGCCCTCTATGAAATTGACGAATCCGCCCTTGTGAAAGGGGCTAAGATTCAATCTAATATTATTAATAATTCAAAATAGTTAAGTAATAGAATTAATGTTATAGATGAATCTAAAATCGGATCATCAAGGCGTTATAGAATAGGAAATAATATATATGTCATATGGAAAGGAACAGGAAGAGGTCAACTATGTTAGGGGTATGTTTGCCAGCATATCAGGCAGATATGATCTCATGAACAGGCTGATGACCTTTGGCAGGGATATGGTATGGCGCAGATTCATAATATCCATAGCCAATATACCAAAAGGTGGACGACTGCTTGATGTCGGAACAGGTACCGGTGATATCGCATTTGAGGCATTGAGAGCTGATCCTGCTGCGCGTGTAACCGGGCTTGATTTTACGCTAGAGATGATCAAAACGGGAAGAAAGCGGGAGCGCTCTGAACTGATTGGCTGGTGCCTTGGAGACGCCCTGCGATTGCCTTTTCCGGACGCCACCTTCGATGTGGTAACCTCAGGATTTCTAATAAGGAACGTGATAGATGTGCGATCAGCATTCAGGGAGCAGGTACGCGCTGTAAAACCGGGAGGTCTCGTTGTGTGTCTTGATATATCTCCTGCACCGCGCAATATATCGTGGCTGTTTGCCATGTTTCATCTCAGGGTTTTAATACCTTTTATGGGATTAATGATCACAGGTAACAAGGATGCGTACAAATACCTCTCAGCGTCCACGATTAACTTCATTGAACCGGCTGTGCTTTCTGACATAATGAAGAGTGAAGGGCTTGTGGAAATAGGATTTCGACGTTTCATGTTCGGGAACATCATGCTCCACTGGGGTACGCGTCCTGTTCGTGATTCCACCATCCTATAATTGACCCGTATCTTTAAGAACTGTTGTGTCCATAACCGGGCTGAAGGGAATGTCTTCTTGCCTTTTTATCTGTTATAAAATAAGCTGCGATTAAGATTAGGGAGATTATTTAATAAATAACATGCTTTCTCAAGAAGAATTAGTCAGATATGACAGACAGATAATGATCCCTGAGATCGGCAGGGAAGGGCAGGAAAGGCTTAAGGATGCGAAGGTCTTTGTTGCCGGTGCGGGGGGGCTCGGATCTCCTGTGTCCATATACCTGACGGCTGCGGGCATTGGAAGTATAAAAATTGCCGATCATGACACAATAGAGCTCAGCAATCTGAACAGGCAGATTCTCCACTGGAAGGAAGATTTAGGCAAAAGAAAGGTTGACTCGGCCATGGATAAACTCCACAGACTGAATCCGGATATAAAACTGGAGATAATTCATGAGACTATAAATGATAAAAATGTCCTCCAAATGGTAGACGGGTTTGATGCAATCGTGGATGCCATGGATAACTTCAAGACCAGGTATATACTGAATAAGGCTGCCGTTGATAAAAACATACCGTTTTTCCATGGTGCTGTAAGAGGATTTGAAGGGCGGGTGATGACTATTATCCCCGGAAAGACAGCATGTTTGAGATGCATGTATCATGGAACACCACTTGAGGAAAAATCCCCGGTTATAGGGGTAACACCGGTTATAATAGCATCTATCCAAGCGACTGAGGTTATTAAATATCTTATCGGAACAGGAGACCTCTTGGCTGACAGGCTGTTGATCTATGATGGGATAGGGATGATATTCAGGGAATTCAAAGTCAGGAAAAATCCCGAATGCGATCATTGCGGAAAAAAGAAATGATGTTTAGAGGGAGAGGTGGCGTTTATTAAATAGAAAGGATCTGGAATTGACTATTGAGATAAGTCTTCACAGGACACACCGTCGATACACGGACGGAAAAGAGATTATTCATGTAGAAGGAAGGACTGTGGGCGAATGCCTTCGGGACCTTGTCGAAAAATATCCACCCTTGGAGAAGGAGATCTTTAAAAGTGAAAAGCTGAATTCCCTTGTTGAGGTCTATCTAAATGGCGAAAGTGCATATCCAAACGAGCTGATTAAATCCGTTAAGGATGGAGATAAAATCAACCTTGTATATATGCTTTCCAGCGGGTGATTTTATAGGACCTTGCTTTTTCAAGTACGTTAAAATAAGCACATGAAGTTTTCAAAAAATTGACATTATAAAATCTTCTTTATCACGGCTGGTATATGCGGATGGTTCATGAAGATTGAGCGATTCCTGGGCAAATTTCATTACCTTATCATAGTCAAAATACAAATCCATTTTTGTATAACTTTCAGCAAATAACCGTTTAGGTCTGAAATCCTTGAACTTACAATCGGTGGTGAGAATTGGTATTTTATTTTCTTTAATTACCTTTATTATATCTTGGTCATTATACCTGATTAACGGTTTATATAAAGTATAACCTTCTTGCATTTTCAGCATTGGATAAAAGCGCTGGGCAGTTTGGAAATACCTGTCTTGAATGGATTTCCCCTGAAATAAGGTATCCCTGTCTGAATAGATACTGCCAAATAAATATTCCAGAGAATAGCTGACAATATCCCAGAGAGTAAAACCAACAATTATCACAAGTGAATGCCAGTTAGTGACAGAATCATCTAAATATTTAAGAAAATGCTTTCTTTTTGTTGAATGGCATACCTCACATGGATTTATTCCGCCTTGCCTAGCTAATTCGAAAGCAGAGTCACTCTGCTCTATTGTATGCCATTTTATAGGTATATCACGCGTTTTCCAGTATGAATCGAGTTTGTGTATTTCTTCCTTTGTATATACATGTATCGGAAAAATAGCAGCATGAGTTTCAAGTTCAAAACAGAAATCCTCTTTTGCTTTTGTAAAAAAATGTAATATTGCAGATGCATCCTTTCCACCCGTGTACGTAACAAAGACGCGTTTGTTATGAAAGGTTTCTAGATACTCTCTGTTATCATTTACAAAAGTTTCATAATTTAAAGTTGTTTTCATGCAATGCACCTTAAATAAAAAATAAATTAACCTATAGATTTTGTATAGTTCTTATAGTAAAAACTAGGTTGTAGCGTGAATAACGGTATTTGCTTTTTCCAGATATAGGTCACCTCCACCCAGTATTACCTGCCGTGTATTGATATATATATTAAAAAAGCACCTGTTCAATCTGTCCACGATCAATTTTCATTTGATAAGAATTCGTTTTTTGAGGAGCAGAGTATAGGAAATCTGCAGTTATATGTCAAACATAATTGAGCCTCATTATGTTTCGACAGTGAGTCATAGGTTAGATTCAGTGATTCTGTACAACAGGGGAGGGCCAGAGAAGTCAAGACCGCGGCTATCTATTGACATCTAAGGCATTTGATATTATAATTAATGTATAGATTAATTTCTTTAGAATAAACTTAAAAATGGAGGATTTTATGGATTCTTGCGATCAGCCCCCTGGATATGGGTGATTAAGATTCATGTCATCGATCTCTCTCTTTTACCTGCCATGAATCTTTACCACTCATAATCTTCTCCAACACATATTTCTTTTTTATTTAAAATACTTTGCAGACCGATGATCTGTGCAGAGGTTTTTGTACCGATTTATTATATCAAGCTTGAGAAGTGCCCATATTCGGCTGGATCGCCTTCATAAAATCCTCAGGGAAGGGGGTGGCCCATGATCTGGAAAATTATAATAATCTTTGTCGCAGGATTTGTGGTTGACCTGCTCGTAACCAAATACACACGCTATGTAGCTGAGAAAAAGATAGTATTGGCCACACTTCTGAGCGGGATCATCACGATTGCCAATTTTACCCTGCTTACAGTGATTCTGCAGGACAGCGCAAACAGCGGTCTGATGAACATACTGGCATTCGCCGGCGGCAACAGCCTGGGCACGTTCACGGCTTTGAAAAAAGTATGATATAGAGAAAGGATAAGAACAGAAATATAAGCGATCCCTGCTGAACCGCTAGAGAGAACGCCCAGAGGCTCTAAATGTAAAAATCAGAGCTATGTAGTGATTACCACAGCCCCGATTATCTTTTAATAAAACGGAGTAAAAATAGAGGATGAAAAAGGCGTACTGGAAGGATTCAGTTTAATTATTCGGGAACACAAGGGATTTAACCGTAACATAAAATACTTGGCGATCTATCAGCGGTTCACTTATATTGATCCTGTTTATTTACCGGTCTACAATTAAAAAAGAAATCCTCCAAAAGGTGAGGATCTCTTTTAAATTCTGCACTACTTAAAAATACCAAATAAATAATAATCCCGTTTAAGCTTACAATCCGGCCATTAGGGCCGTGGCTTCTTTGCCTGCCTTAGACAATCTTTCAGCGGCCTCTTGTTTTTTCCATATACTAATCTCGTCGGAGGATATATAGTCCACTGCTTTTTCTTGACAAAACCGCACACATTGAGGATCTCCATCACAGAGGTCGCACTTAAAAACACGTTTATCTATAACATTAAAACTCATAGCCCCAAACGGGCATACAACTACACACGCACGACAGCCAATACATGTATCATAATCTATAACAATCCTTCCCAGATCTTCATCACGAGAAATGGCCTTAACTGGGCATACGTTAAGGCAGGGGGCATCCTGACATTGCTGGCATGACATGGGGACATAAAGACCTTCCTGTTCCCACTTCATGACCTTTATGCGACTTCGTGTCGGGTTAGATATGCCATCATGTTTGACCGCGCACACAAGTTCACACAATCTGCAGCCTGTGCATTTCTGATAGTCTATATATAGGGCTTTAGCCATTTATTTTCTCCTCTCAAGTTAAAAAAATTTATAAAAGATGTGTCGGCTCATTTTCAATCCCAAGCTCTTTGAGCGTCTCGGGTTTGGGAAGGCCATCTTTATCGAGGCCCTTGTGTTCATAAAATTCATCGATCATCTTAATGAATTTATCCTTTTCAATAACCCTTCCGACAACATCAGGCGCTCCACGCCTTGTGGGTTCTGTATGATACCTGGGATTAAGGCAATCACCTTTCTCAGGATCATCCCTTTTTAGCCCTTCCCTGAGGAGGAAGAGCCTTTCTATCATGTTGCACCTGCGTGCCACCTGCCAGATCTCTTCCGGAGTCATTTCAAGCCCTGTGTTATAATAAAGTACCTTAGACCAGTCCTCAAAGTTGGGCAGTGTAGCACCAAGGAAGGTTGTGTGGTACTTGCAGATCCCCAGGCAGTCAACGGCCATATAACAGTTTTCATGCCAGAATACCTGCCATGGCTTGCCGATGTATTCGGTATGTTCGGAGCTCAATGGCCCGTTATAGTGAATAGGACTGCTATATATCTTCCTTAGGACCTCTTCGGGTAAATGGTAGAGATCGATTGCCGGACGGCTCCTCAAGTGGTCCGACCCCCTTGAAGCTGTGGCAATATTCAGGGCAAGCGCAGGTGTTGCCCTTTCATCGGAGTGAAGATTTGACATGCCCTTGACCTGAATCAGGTACTTAAAAGAATCCTTGCCTATGATCTTAGATGCCTGGATGCCTCCTTTGGCAAGAGTGTCGCCAAGCCAGCCCTTTCGGTTACATATACGATGAATCATCTCGATAACGGCATCATCGTTTCCAAAGCTAAGGTCAAGACCGTCTGTCTCTTTCTTTGTTAGGATGCCTTTTTCATAAAGTTCCATAGCCCATGAGATAATACTGCCTGTTTCAAGGTTGTCCATGCCGTACTGATCAACAAGATGGTTTCCTACGAGCACGGTCAGCGCTCGTGGTGTATCGGTTTCGCCTCCAAAGGCGCCTTGGGATGTATATTCAGGACCTTCATCATATCTTCCCGCATAAGGTCCTTCAGGGATCTTGTACTGTGACCGGCAATGCACCTGGCACCCGAAGCAACCCGTCATATGATATGGCCCCATAGTCTCTTCACATATCTCATCTATTCTTTCAGGTTCAATATCATCCGCGTATTCACACTGATTGTACTGAAAATTTCTGCAACGTATGCCGCCCCAGGAATTCGTCGCTCCCCAGATAAAGGGAGTCCCGATTTTTCCTTGGGTCTGATTCACCTTTGCGCTGGTAATCTGATCAATAAATCGCTTATTGAATTCAAGGGCCTCAATAGGGTGTGCTATCTTGATATCCATCGTACCTCTGACGGCAATGGCCTTTAGATTCTTGGATCCCATAACACAACCCATGCCTGTTCTGCCTCCGGAGTTTTTGATGCCGGTCATTACATTGGCAAATGCGACAAGGTTTTCACCAGCAGGACCGCAGACCAGGCTTTTTAGCTCTTGATCCTTGAGTTCCTCACGGATTGCCCATTGCGAATTAGTTACACTCAGACCCCATATATTCCTGGCATCCCTGATCTCGATCTCGCCGTTATGGATGAATAGATAGACAGGATGATTGGCCTTGCCTTTTATTACTAAGTGATGGAAACCTGCCCAGGCCATCTCAGGTGCGAAAAATCCACCCATATTGGAACTCCCTAAAAGGCCTGTCAGAGGGGATTTGGCCATAACATGCGTTCTGGCTGTCGCGGAGGCGCAAGTGGCGGTAAGTATCCCGCCGCTAACCATCAGGGTATTATCAGGACCAACAGGGTCACATCCTTTTTTAGTGTGATTGTAAAGCAGATAGGCATCCAACCCCCTTCCGCCCAGAAATTTTTTGCGAATCTCGATGGGGATGGATTTTATTTCAATATCTCCAGTTGTAAGATCGATATAGGCAATCCTCCTTTTTAAAGCCATACTATTTATCCTCCTTTGCCTTGTCTTTAATCTTCTTTTCCAAGGCCTCTGCGGCTATTCTTTTATTTGTTTCCCATACAGGACCACGGATCCTTGGGAAACCGTCCTTTACCCATGTGACGCGGAACTCCATCCCGCATTTAGGGCACTTGATGGTCTTATCACCTTTTTTTGGTTCAAGCCTTTCCATGCAGGTGGGATTATGGCATCTGACTTTGCCATATGTGCGTGTCGCACGTAAACTTTCGGCTGTGGACTTCCCTTCCTTATCGATATCCATCTTTTTACTCCTTTCTAAATAATAACATTATGAAGATAGATACGCTGTTTATAAAATCAGGCATATTGTCTTAATTTTTGATGATAGGGAGATATCTTTTTCAGATATTCACCGTAGTTTCTCTTTCTGCAATCAGGACAGAATGCCAAATATTCGTCAGTAAAACTCTTATGGATCTTTTGCATCAATGGTTCAGGCACAAACAGATCCCCGCATCTATTGCAGGATTCAAGTTCCACTGACCTGATCTCTTTTTTTGCAAGGATATTATATAACATTTTAAAGTTTATCTCGTGACGCAACTCCGCAGCGTTTTCCGGGCATGCATCTATACATGAGGCGCAGGATATGCACTGGTAATGCGAATAATTGAATAAACGCAAATTTTTTATGTCCTTTGATTCGAGGGTTCCGGTGGGGCAAGCCAGGACACAGGCTGCGCAACCCGTACATCTTTTTTCAATTATCCTCGTTCTGCAGAAAAGAAAAACAGTAGCAACTATCATTATTTCTCCGCTCAGTATATGGATTGTCCACATATTGTCTCCAATGAACGGGATGTAATCAAGAGTCCCATGGGCAAGACAGTAGCCTGTTACAAAGGGAAGGGCAGCTATAAGGATTATAATATAATCTTCGAGTGATGACTTCGTTCTGACCTCTTTGGTTGCGAAGTGTCTTATCATAAAGAAGACAACAAAAGCTAATATTAGGAGCGTCATCCAATCCGCCCATTCATCAGGCAATGGGACCCATGACCATTCAAGACCGGAATCCTCCAATAACGAGATATGCCCGGCCAGCCATATCGGAACGACAAAAAGGCATATATGAAAGACATAGCGGAGCAATATATAGACAGGTTTTTTAAGCACTGCTTTATGAAAAGGAGCCGGGAATAGGCCGAATACCTTAAAAAGATAGATGCCCCCGTCTTCTTTATCCTTACTTCCCTTGATTATTGAAAATATGAAAAAGGCAAGTCTTAAGATTAATCCGACGGCTAAAAAAATAAAACTAAACTTTAAGAGGGATCCTTCTATAATTGATGCAATATCCATTACCGGATTAAACCCTCCCGGGTATGTCTATAGTAGTTTATGAGATGGATGTAAAATTCCACTTATTGCAGATATTCATTTAATACATGTTCATCCACACGAACAATAGCTATTTTTTGGCAAAATAACATAACCAACCTTATTGTCAAGGAAAAGAATATTATTTTAGTTATATCATCTTGGATATATGATAAATTCATTGACAAATATTAAAATATAGTATTAATTCCATATTATAAAATTCAGTATGGCGAACTATGAGTGAAAGATATCTAGCACCATCTGTAAAAAGGGCATTTGAAATACTTAAGATTATCTCTTCCTCCAGAGATGGCATTGGCCTGAATGAGATCTCCAGGAAACTTGACATTGCCAAGAGCACCGTCCATGGAATTATCTCCGCGCTTGAGGACGTAGGAGCCGTGAGTCGTGAACCCGCAACAAGGAGATATGAACTGGGTCTAACAGTTTTTGAACTTGGCAAGCAGATGTATATCAAGAATGATCTGAGGGAGGTTGCAAGACCTATAATGGAGGCCCTTATGGAAGATGTGCAGGAGACCGTATTTCTATGCACCATGAATGGTGACCAAAGATCAATATTGGTGCTGGACACGGTTGAGTGCAGGCACGATATAAAGATCACTTCCCCTGTTGGCTCCACACTCCCACTATTTTCCACGGCACCGGGCAAGGTTATCCTAGCTATTATGGATGATGAAGAGATCAGGAAGATAATAATGGAGAAAGGCATTACAAGATATACAGAAAGATCGATCATTGATCCGGAACAGCTTATTAAAGAGATAAGGGGTGTACGTGATAATGGATATGCAGTGGATTATGAAGAGTATATGTCCGGTGTAAGGGCTGTTGCGGCCCCTATATCCGGGGAAAGAAATTTGCCGGCAGCCATATATGTCGTTGGATTCAAGACAAGCCTTAATAAGGAAAAGATGAATATCCTCAGCATAAGGGTAAAGGAGTCGGCAAGGATGATTAATATGAGAATAGAAGAACTACCTGTTTTTAAGAGAGGTAAGGCTATTTAATAATAGATATAATTTCCAGATATAGGTAACATGCAATAATTGATCCAATACAACTGCCCGCATGAAATAGCAAGCGGTCTGTTCGTGATTGATATTTTTCTTCGTTTTTAATATAATATATACCAGCTGTTATCATGCTAAAGATAAAGGCGCTTAGCATGATCAAGCGGAAGGATTCTGTCGGTGAAATCCAGTAAATAATTAATGCTGGCGTCAAAAACATGACGGTAAATACGCCCAATAATATATAAGTAATGGAAAAGATCTTGGATAACAAGGATCTTCTTCTGAATAAGGCCGATACCTTATCTTCTTTTGCGGATTCTTCATAGAAATTTGGCTGCCAGTGACCTTTTTTGATGCCTGCACCTGATCTTGCAACAAAAAAAATCACTGTGTATAACATAGTGGTATAGATTACGACAAGTTGCCGGGTAAGCTGCAAGGCCTTCAGCAGGAACAGGATTAGTGATATAATCATGATGATTGAGACCGCTGAAAAAAAGGCAATTTTTAGGCTGGTAAACATTATTGAATAAAATTTATTATCTTTCGTGTGCATTTTTAAAATATTTATGTGTGGTTATTTATATATGTAATGGGTCAGAATTAGGCCTTGTTCAATATTCAAAACCTGGGCTCGTATATATTTTTTTTGACAGGATAACCCATGGGAGGTGGGATTGGCAACAATAGATTTTTCGATGCTAATTATTTAAAGAAATATGATTTTTTTGCTTGACAGACATATTTAATAATTTTATCTATACGCAAACTTTTTTGATAACAAATTGCATGCCTAATGCATCAGGTTTGGGTATGAATTTTTATAATATATTTGATAAATTATAAGCCTATTTTATTGATTAATTATAATTTTATATATTGACCGAACAGGGGTCAAGAGAGGAGGATGATAAGGAACATGGTTAAACGGATATTATTAACAGCAATTGCCTTAGGTTTTTTGGGGAGCCAGATCGCATTCGGTCAGGCAAATCCCGAAAGACTCATAAGCAGGGTCTCCAGTGCCATTAATGTGGAGGTCAAGGCGCAAAAAGGGGCTGATGAATACAATTATTCAAAATCAGATACCTTGGAGCAGATACGGAACCTGAAATATCGAGTTGCATTTTATAAGTATCGAACGGAACAGTATAGGGCATTTGTAGATCAAGTGAAGGAGAAGATCTCCAACCTTCAATTCAAAAAGAATGAGATCTTGAAACTGCGTGAGCAACTGGAGCCTTACCTGGCGGATGTAGTGGAACGCATGAGTAAATTCATCGATACGGATCTATCCTTCCTGCCTGAAGAAAGGCAAAAAAGGATTATTAACTTGGAGAAATCTCTCAACAGTTATGATGTGGCCATGAGCGAAAAATTGCGGCGGGTATTTGCAGAGGGTATCCAGGTTGAGGCCGAATATGGCAGGAGCGTTGAGTCAATTGACGAGACATTGAACCTCAATGGCGAAGACACCCAGGTCACGGTATTTCGGCTGGGACGTGTGGGGATGTATTATGTCTCTCTTGACGGCCAGGAGACAGGCCGTTGGAATCAGGAAACAAAGCAATGGGAAAAACTCCCAGATAAAATGAACAGGAACATCCGCCGTGCAGCAGATATAGCGGCCGGAAAGCGGATAGTTGAAATCGTAAACCTTCCTTTAGGAGAAGTACGATAATGGCAAAGCACTGGAAAAAAATCACGGTTATTATACTGGTTATGTTTTTTATTGCCCCTGCATGGCAGTCTTTTGCCGCTGAGAGCTGGGCACAGATTTCACAAAAGGTGGAAAAGGAGCAGGATCAGGCGATTAAAGACGCCGCTGAAACAGATCGGATCGTCGATATGGATAGCACATCCATGGCAAAGGAGCTTGCTAAACTAAAGGCCGAGGAACAGAGCTACTCAAGGCAATATGAAGCGGTTAGGACGGAGTTTCTGGAACTGCGTAAGAGAGAAGAGTCCCTCACAAAAGAACTGGAGGCAGAGCAGGACGAGATCAATTCTATTGACGGAACTATACGAGGGACCGCCAATGACGCGATAAGTCTTGCCAGGGACAATATGATTACCGCGGAATACCCTGAAAGGGACGAAACGCTGAACACTATAGCCACCGGAACCCGATTCGCAGGAATGGAGGGTATCGAGACACTTGCGGATTTCTTTTTCAAGGAAATGGAAGAACAGGGCAAGATTATGAGGAGGAGCGGCGAATTCATCGGTCCTGACGGTAGGACTGCGTTCGGCGATATCATACGCATAGGCAGGTTTACCGCCTATTATCGAATGTCGAATGGAGATGTAGGTTTTCTCGTGCCTAACCCGGACGGTAAGACCCTGGTTGCTGTTACAGGTGAAGTGCCTTGGAGCACAAAGAGGGCTATCAAGGCCTATTTTAATAAAAAGGATGTTGTTGCTCCAATCGATCCATCAGCCGGTGGGGGATTTACAGAGATGGCTGAACAGGAGAACCTGTGGGAATGGATGGCAAGGGGCGGGCCCGTTATGTATGTTATCTTTGCTGTTGGCTGTCTTGCAGCCCTTATTATGATCGAAAGGTTTATAATGCTGGCGGCCAAATCAAAGGCATCCGAACAGGTCATGGGGCGTATAAAAGAACTTGCAAAAGCAGGAAAATGGAAAGAGGCATCAAATTTCTGTGAGATAAGGAAGAATGTACCCACATGCCAGATGCTTAAAGGAGTCCTGGAACACACCGGTGACGTCCAGGAGGTTCTGGAGAATGCATTACAGGAATCAATCCTGAAGATCATGCCCTCATTGGAGAGATGGCTGGGCACATTGGCACTGCTTGCCGTTATTTCGCCACTGCTGGGTCTACTGGGTACAGTAACAGGTATGATTACGGTCTTTAACGTCATTACATCTGTAGGCACCGGTGACCCGAAACTGATGGCAGGAGGCATATCCGAGGCCCTGTTGACCACGCAATTCGGGCTTATCCTTGCAATCCCGATAATGCTTGTCCACAACCTGCTTGAACGGAGAGTTGATGGTATAGTGTATGACATGCAGGAAAAAGGGACGGCCTTTATTGTCACTATGATAAAAAGACAGTCCTGATAACCGGTGGGAGGGATAAGGTGAATTACTACGATCTTTATCTTAAGACTATTGAATTTTTTCAATTAGGTGGCTGGTGTATGTATCCACTCATTACAGCATGTTTTGTAATGTGGCTGCTAATATTTAAAAAGCTATTGGATATACACTACCTGGCAAAGGGGACCAGGCCAACGGCCGAGATCATCAGTAACATAGGCAAGCCCGGTCTTTCAGCGGCGTTATGGCAGCGGCAGATATTAGACGGATACCTTTCTGAGGTAACTAAAGATAAAAATCTCAATGAGAACATCTTATTAAGCCTAAATATACGCCAGAAGAGCTACCTTGAAAAATATACCAGCATCATAGCCCTTCTCGCTACCATAGCCCCATTGCTGGGCCTGCTTGGTACAGTAACAGGCATGATCAAGACCTTTGACGTTATATCCACATTCGGGACAGGAAACGCGCGGGCATTAGCAGCAGGCATATCAGAGGCACTGATTACCACGGAGACAGGGCTTGTCTTGGCTGTCCCTGGTCTGTTTTTTGTCTCCTTTATTTCAAGGCACACTGATGAATTGCTTACAAGGGTACAGAGGTTTTGTATCCAGCTTCATAATGCGCCGATTAAAGTCAAATGAACCATTAAAACGAGGATAATCCTATGAAAGGTTTAGGTATTGAACGAAAGTCTAAGGACACTACACTCAATATGGGGCCTCTGATTGATATGGTGTTTATCCTACTCATCTTTTTCCTCGTGACAACAAGTTTTGTCAGGGAATCTGGTGTTGAGGTAAAACGGCCTATCGCCTCAACCGCTGAAAAGCAGGAAAAGACCACCATGATAGTTGCCGTTACTGAGGAGGGCATGATCTATATCGATGAAAAATTGGTCGATATACGTTCTGTAAGGTCCACTATGGAGCGCTTCAAGGTAGAAAATCCAAAAGGCAATGTGGTCATCACGGCTGATAAGAACTCACTTTTCGGCGTTTCCATAGAGGTACTTGATGAGGTAAGGGCGGCCGGCATCAGCAATGTCGTCGTAGCGGCCACGAAGGAATAATTATGAGCACATATGAGGAGAATATATGAGCACATATGAAGAAAATCACAGCATGGCATCAACAGGAGGAATATTTTCCGCCGTAATAGTCACTATCATCCTTTTTGTCCTTCTGCCCCTGCTGACGCAGATTCCACGTCAACATGAAAAGACGAGGGAAAGCGGCGCGTTATTGATTAATATCAAAAAGGCAGAGAAGCCTGTAGAGAGAAAAAAATCTCAATTAGATGACAGGCCCAAGGATTTGAGGAGTACACAGGAGCAAAAAAAGAGTTCAACCGCACCCAAATTTGAGATGGTCAACGCATCCGGGGTGGGGGCAAATCTTTCGCAGACCCTTGTAATTGGAAACATAAGCAGGCCATCTGATTTGAAAGACTCATTTAATATAAGTCGCTCTCTCTATGACACGGCATTCGACCTAAGAGAGGTTGATACGCCTCCGCAGGTCTTAAGAAAGATAGAACCAATATATCCGTTCCAAGCAAAAAAGAATAATATTGAGGGATCGGTAACATTAAGATTTATTGTTAATACGGACGGCGATGTTGTTGAACCTAAGGTGGCCAGCTCTGAACCCCCGGACATTTTTGACGAAGCAGCCCTTCAGGCCATCATGAAATTCAAATTTAAACCCGCGGTGAAAAACGGCAGGCCCGTTGATGTTATTGTAGTCGCACCTATGAAATTCGAATTAAGATAATAAGATAAGAGATATGAAAATATATATATTTTTTAAAATACCAACGACAGTATTGGCAGTCTGTGTCTTAAGCCTCCTTTTCTTCTCTCCATATACATTCTCAGCAGAAAAAGGAGGAGAGGTCGCCAAGCCAATAGCAAAAGTCAGGATGTCAAAGGAGACCCAGGCGGCGCTTGTAGCGGCGCAGGATCTTATGACACAGAAAAACTATCAGGCCGCGAAACAGGTGCTGATGGATCATCTTGCCACAAATCCTGAATACAAACCCGAGGCTCTCTACGCCATGTTGGGATATGTATATTATACGTTAGGGGACTTAGACAGTGCTGCAAAGTACCTGAAAGAAGGTTACGAAGCATACCCTAAAGAGGAGCTGCTGTCTAACTGGGCGGGCGTGGTATATGAAAGTGAGAAGTATGACGAGGCCGCAGCCATATTTGAAGAGGCATCTGAGGTATTTCCTGAAAAAAAGGTCGAATATCTGAAAAAAGCGGCCAGCAGTTATTACGAGGGTAGAAAACCGGGCGAGGCAAAACGTCTCTTTGTCAAGTTGCTCAACATGCAAAAGGAACCTGACTTTAAGTTGTATGAGACGATCTTTAGTTTATGTGAGGAAATGGGGCAGAGGGATGAGGCAAGAAAATATCTTGTGCAGATGATGAACCTGGATCCGTTAAATTCCAAATACTGGGAATACCTTGCTAGGATGTATCAGGAAGATGAAGACTACACTGGGGTCGCAAGCGCCCTCGAGATAGCCTATAATATCAAGAAACCTGAAAAACAGGAAATCGAGAGACTGGAACAGTTTTATGCCTATCTAAATGTCCCACTTAGACTGGCAAAGCATATCCATGAAAGAGATAATAGAACCGAAAATGATAACAAGAATATGATTAATGCATATTTGAGTGCTATCCGTACTGATAAGGCGGTTTCAATTATTGATGAAATGATTAAGAACAAAAAAGACACTGATCTCCTTTTAATGAAGGGAAAGATACTTTTCGAGGCAAGGAAGAATAAGGAGGCGATGAAGACTCTTGATGAATGTATTGCCTTGAATCCTAATAAGGCGCAGGCCTATATGCTAAAGGGATTTTGCGCCTGGGATCTTGAGGATTGGGATCTGGCGAAGCAATGTTTTCGAAAGGCCATTAATGATAAAGATTATAAAAAGCAGGCTTCGGAGCTGATTGATGTTATTGAGTCCCTTGAAGAGGCAAAGGCCGCCATGTTAGAGGCAAAGGCGGAAAGAAATAAATCAGGGGTGCAGGAGTAATCCCTGAATCTGCATATAAATTAAGATGGGCTAAAATAATAGACCTGGCCGGTGACGGTCAGGTCTATTATTTTGAACATTGACATCTATAGATTATCCATATATAAATCCATCTGCGATATGATGTTTGTAATTATTTTCGGTTCATGTTGTGATGTCTTTAAATACCTCCTTAAGCCGTAATTCCTGCAAAAGCCGTAATCCAGTATTGTCAAATATTCCCTAGATTATCGGTCAAGCCCGGAATTACGAAGGTGAAACACAGTTAGATTGTCTACAATGGTAAATAAGGCTCATATTAAAAATAAAATGTCTCTTGATATTAAAGAAGGCGCGGCTTCAGGTATTGAGGCCTTGAGGTTTCTAAATATTAAAGGCATAGACAGGGTAGTGGCGGTCAAGGTAAACAATATACTGCAGGATCTCTCCGCACCTGTAGGGCCTGGTTCCAGGATAGAGCCTGTATTTATCGACTCAGAAGAAGGCCTTGTTATCCTGAGACACAGCGCTTCACATATTATGGCGATGGCCGTGAAAGAGCTATTTCCGGGAGTCAAGGTAACCATAGGCCCTGCTATAGAAAACGGTTTTTATTATGACTTTGATTATCAAAGGGCCTTTAAAGAGGATGATCTTCCGTTAATCGAAGAAAAAATGAGGGAGATTATAAAACGAGACCTCCCGTTCAGGCGTGAGGAGATGGGAAGAGATAAGGCGGTGGAGTTCTTTAGATCTCAAGGTGAAGATTATAAGATCGAGATAATAAAGGATCTGGTTGAAAAGACTGTCTCCCTTTACACTAATGGGAGCTTCACGGATCTGTGCCGGGGTCCTCACATCCCTTCTACCGGCATGATCAAGGCGTTTAAACTGATCAAGACAGCCGGGGCTTATTGGCGAGGCGATGAAAAGAGGGCCATGCTCAGCCGCATATACGGTGTAGCATTTATTGATCGTAAAAATCTTGATCTATATCTTCAAAAGCTTGAAGAGGCAAAAAAAAGGGACCATATCAAACTGGGCAAACAGCTGGAACTCTTCAACACCTATGAAGAGATCGGAGCAGGGATGATAGTATGGCATCCCAAGGGAGCTCTTCTGCGGCATATCATAGAGGAATTCGAGATCCAGGAACATTTGAAGCGAGGATATGAGATAGTAAAGGGGCCTCAGATCCTTAAAACCGAGCTATGGGAGCGTTCAGGGCATTTTGATAATTATCGTGAAAATATGTACTTCACTGAGATTGATAATCAATCATACGGGATAAAACCCATGAATTGTCTTTCTCATATGCTTATATACAGATCAAAGATAAGGAGTTACCGCGACCTGCCGAAGAGGTATTTTGAGCTGGGACTTGTTCACAGGCATGAGCGTTCGGGCGTACTGCATGGTCTCTCAAGAGTCAGGGAGTTCACGCAGGATGATGCCCATATCCTATGTACGCCAGCACAGCTGGACACAGAGATCAAAGGAGTACTCGATTTCATCAAAGACGTTATGGCAATCTTTAAATTCGATTACGACCTTGAGATCAGCACCCGACCGGAAAGATCGATCGGATCGGATGAAGACTGGGATATGGCTACAAGAGCGCTCATTAAGGCAGTTGATGATATGTCAATCGAGTACCGTATAAATGACGGTGAGGGCGCCTTTTACGGACCAAAGATAGATGTTAAGCTGAAGGACGCCCTTGACAGGAGATGGCAATGCGCCACTGTTCAATGTGATTTTACCCTCCCCGAAAGGTTCGATCTGTCATATATTGATATTGACAACCAAAAGCATAGGCCGGTCATGATACATAGGGTTATTCTTGGATCACTGGAAAGATTCATAGGCGTGCTGATAGAACAGTACGCCGGTGCTTTCCCCGTATGGATCAGCCCTATCCAGGTGCGCGTCCTTACCGTCACCGACAGGAATATCCCCTATGGCGAAAAGATATTAAAGGAATTGATCAAGGCCAATATTAGGGCTGAGGCGGATTTTAGAAATGAGAAGCTGGGACTGAAGGTAAGAGACGCTCAGATGCAGAAGATCCCCTATATGTTGGTTATAGGCGATAAGGAGGTTGATAAAGGTGGTGTGACCCCTAGGTTAAGAAACGGCAAAGGTCTCGAGTTTATGGAGATTAGAGAATTCATAAGCCGTATCTATGAAGAATGTAGACAAAGGAGGTAGAAGCTATAGCAGATAAACCAGAAGAACTAAGGACGAATGAGGATATCCGCGCGAGCAAGATAAGATTGATCTCCAACGAAGGAAAACAGCTCGGCATTATGTCTGTTGAGGAAGCCCTTAGTGTTGCCTTCGAAGAGGGGCTGGATCTTGTCGAAGTAGCGGCAAATGCGGATCCCCCTGTATGCAGGATCATGGATTATGGCAAATATAAGTATCAGGCCAGCAAAAAGGTTCAGGAGGCTCGAAAAAAAGGGAAGGCCTTTCAGCTTAAAGAGATCAAATTCAGGCCGCACACGGACGAGCATGATCTGGATTATAAGATAAGGAACCTGAAAAGATTCCTTGCCAAAAAGAGCAGGGTCAAGTTAACGGTAATGTTCAAGGGACGTGAATATGCTTATCAGGAAGCCGGCATTGAATTGTTGAACCGGATCGCTAATGATGTGGCGGAAGAGGGGGCTATTGATCAGGAGCCTAGACTGGAAGGTCGCAATGTGACCATGGTTTTAGTACCTAAGTAGGACATACGTAGAGAGCGCTGAACATTGCTATTTTATTAGGTTTTGAGAGTTACTAATGACACAGAGAGGAGTACAGGTATAGTAGAATGGAGGTATTGAAATGCCAAAATTAAAATCAAACCGTGGGGCGGCCAAGAGATTCAGAACCACGGGCACCGGAAAAATCTTGAGAAACAAGGCGGGCAAAAGTCATATCCTTACAACAAAAAGCACTAAAAGAAAAAGAAATCTTCGTAAATCAGCCAAGGTGAATTCCGCGAATCTGAAGAAGGTCAAAAGACTCCTGCCGTATGATTAAGACAGGATTAGATATAATGGAAATAAACAAAATATGGATATAGGGGTTTTAAAATGCCAAGAGTAAAAAGAGGATTTAAGGCAAGACACAGGAGAAAGAAGGTCCTTAATGCTGCAAAAGGTTTCAGGGGAGGGCACAGCAAATTATTTACGGTTGCTGCTGTTACCCTGGACAGAGCTAGAGCATATGCCTATCGTGACCGGAAAAAAAGGAAGAGAGATTTTCGAAGACTATGGATAACCCGTATTAATGCCGCTGCAAGAGAGAACGGGCTTTCATACAGCAGACTAATGAGCGGCCTGAACAAGGCAGGTATTAATCTTGATAGAAAGGTCCTTGCGGAGATGGCCGTAAAAGATCCTACTGCATTTTCAAAGATCTCAAGCATGGCGAGGTAAATGCTGATTTATATTGTCATATCACATGAAAGAGCGATTACTTGATATACAGAAACAGGCATTAAAAGACCTTGAATCAATCGAAGACCTCTCCGCTCTGGAAAAATTCAGGATAACATATCTGGGTAAAAAAGGGCGGGTCACTTCCGAGATGAAAAGGCTTGGAGAATTGCCCCCTAAAGACAGGCCTGAGATAGGAAAGATAGCTAATGAGATAAAGGCCGAGCTTTCAAATAGGCTGGAAGAGGCCTTTATAAGAATTGAAGCGAGAAAAGAAAAGAAGGAGATCTTCCTGGATGTGACACTGCCTGGCCGTGTTCCCTTCAGGGGCCATCTGCATCCTGTCAGTCAGGTCAACAGAGAGATCTGCAATATATTTGTCAAGATGGGATACAAAATAGTCCAAGGCCCAAATGTTGAATTGGATTACTACAATTTTGAGGCCCTTAATTTTCCCAAGGAACACCCTGCAAGAGACATGCAGGATACATTTTACATCTCCGACGGCATAGTCCTGAGGACTCACACATCTCCCATGCAGGTACGTGTCATGGAGAAACAAAAACCCCCTATCAGCATAATCGCTCCAGGCAAGGTTTACAGAAGTGATTCAGATATATCTCATACTCCCATGTTTCATCAGGTAGAAGGTCTGCTTGTAGATAAAGGTATTACATTTGGTGATCTGAAAGGGACACTTACCAGTTTTGTCCATCAGATGTTCGGCGCTGATGTATCGTTAAGGTTCAGACCCAGCTTTTTTCCATTTACGGAACCAAGCGCTGAAGTAGATATTCAATGCGTGATATGCAAGGGTGAAGGATGCCGGACATGCTCAAATTCTGGATGGCTCGAGATTTTGGGTTCAGGCATGGTTGACCCGGCTGTGTATGGATTTGTGGATTACGATCCTGAAATATATTCCGGTTTTGCATTTGGAATGGGGATTGAACGAATTGCAATGCTCAAATACGGCATAGATGATATACAGCTATTTTTTAAGAATGATATGCGCTTTTTAAGACAATTCTGAGTAGATCTCCCAGCGGTATTTAGAATCCAGAATGCAGGAGCCAGGCGTCAGAAAAACAATTTCAGACTATCGGTTTATTAAGAGATAGATATATGAAACTGAGTTTGAATTGGCTTAAAGATTATGTAGATATCGATATGTCACCAGAGGATCTTGCTCATCTCCTGACCATGGGAGGATTGGAGGTGGAGCGTATAGACGCACTGGGACAACACCTCAATGATATTGTCGTAGCAAAGATAATGTCCGTTAAGAAACATCCAAAAGCTGACAAGCTTTTTATCTGTCAGATGGATATGGGAAACGGAACTATCCCTGTGGTCTGCGGCGCACTTAATCTCAAGGAGGGTATGATTGTCCCCATGGCGCTCCCTGGAACAAGACTGCCTAGCGGAATGATAGTGAGTGAGAGCCGCATTAGAGGCGAGCGATCCATGGGCATGCTCCTTGCGGAAGATGAAATGGGTCTTACGGATGACCATAGCGGAATAATGATCCTTCCAGAAAACATTGAAGCAGGAGAGAGACTTTTCTCTGTTTTTCCGCTCGAGGATTATGCCCTTGATATCAAATTGACCCCTAATCGACCGGATTGTGCGTCAGTGATAGGTATTGCTAGAGAGGTCGCCGCATTAACCGGCCAGAAGGTCCGTCTGCCCAGGATAGATATTAAAGAGGGCGGTCCTTATATTACCAGGATTACGAGCGTAACAGTTACTGATATCAAGGGTTGCCCAAGATATGCAGCTGGGATGATACAGGGAGTTGAACTGAGGCCCTCACCATTCTGGATGAGATATCGACTGCACGTCTCCGGGATAAGGCACATAGATAATGTAGTAGATGTATCCAATTATGTACTGCTGGAGATGGGACAGCCGCTTCATACCTTTGACTACGATAGGCTCAGGGGGCACAGGATAGTGGTCTCAAGGGCAAAGGACGGGGATGCCTTTAACACACTGGACGGCCAGGCCCGCATTCTGAACAGGGAACACCTTATGATCTGCGACGGAGAGGGACCTGTAGCGTTGGCCGGGATTATGGGCGGACAGAATTCTGAGATAAACGCGGACTCAAAAAATATTTTAATTGAAAGTGCCTATTTTGATCCTGTCACTATAAGGAGGGGCTCGAAGAGCCTCGGCCTATCAACAGAGGCGTCTTACAGGTTTGAAAGGGGAGTAGATATCGGCGGTGTGACAAATTCGCTGAACAGAGCCCTTATGCTGATGTCGGATCTGGCAGGGGGCGTTGTAACCAAGGGGATCATTGATGTCTATCCTAGGCCTTATCATACTCCTGTCATAAACCTGAGGATCCAAAAAACTAATGACCTGTTGGGGAGTTCTTTTACTAAGAAGGAGGTGACATCATATCTTAAAGCACTCGAAATGGAAGTAACGGACATTGATGATCAAAGGATTCAGGTTAAGCCCCCGTCTTTCCGCATTGATATTACTAGGGAAGTCGACCTCATGGAAGAGGTTGCCAGACTAGGTGGTTACGATAGGATCAAGATTACATATCCTTCCATAAGAATATCAGAGGAACCCGATTTGCCATCTCTTTCCCTTTATGATAAAGTAAGCAAGATAATGGTGGGTCTTGGTTTCAATGAGATTATCACATATAGTTTCATCTCTCCAGATTCAGCTGATATGCTTGGGGCAAAGACAGACAGCCATATTAGGTCATTTGTGGAGATACAAAATCCGCTGACCGTTGATCAGTCCGTGATGAGGACATCATTAATACCCGGCATGCTTAGTATTATGAGAGAAAATATCGCATATGGAGAGAAGGATCTGAAGCTGTTTGAATGGGGGGAAATCTTTATAGGTGAAGGGGAGGGCCTCCCGCATGAAGGGCTATCACTCGCGGGATTAATGACAGGGCTGTATAGATCCAAGGAGTGGTATGAAGAAGCAAGAAAGGTTGATTTCTACGATATTAAAGGTGCGGTTGAACTTCTTCTCAGGTCACTTGGGATAAGAGATATCTCATTTATAAAGAACGCACCGGAGACCGGGTATGATCCTCAGTTATCATGTCGCATCCGCGTTTCTGACACCTATGTGGGATGTCTTGGAAGGATAGATCCGGCTGTTATTGAAAGATATGACATAAAGACCGAAGCAGCATATCTATTCGAGATTGATATAGAGGTGCTCTGTGATATTATAGACAGTTTATCTAATAATTTCGAGCCCTTTATAAAATATCCCCCGGTCATAAGAGATCTCTCAATCGTTGTGGATCGAAGAACAGAGAGTATCCTGATTGAGGATATTATCAGGAGAGAAGGCAAGGGGATGATTGAATCTGTTAAGCTGTTTGACCTGTATGAAGGGAAAAAGATGGGCCATTCAAAAAAGACTCTAAGCTTCAGGATCTGTTATAGATCCAGGGAAGGCACTTTGGATGGAGATGCGGTAAACCATCTGCATGAAATAATCACAGACAGGATAATGGAAGAGACAGGCGGGACATTAAGCGG